>Ga0129333_10002685_pt1 | contig 16611 bp, 16 predicted proteins | sample CPB6_08_DNA_FD_94474 | JGI IMG/M metagenome (GOLD analysis project Ga0129333, IMG submission 94474) | Freshwater to marine salinity gradient microbial communities from Chesapeake Bay, USA - CPBay_Sum_0.6_0.8_DNA | ecosystem: Environmental > Aquatic > Marine > Coastal | place: USA: Chesapeake...
ATCAACGCAAACCCCCGCCCGCGAGGGTTTGTTTAGTTTAAGATTTGTGCGTTGTGCAGTCGCACCCCTGCTTTAGTTAATTAATTCCGATTAAACCAGTAGTCGTCTTTCGACGACGGTCCCTCGTCGTCGTTCGGCTCTTCGATCCAGAAACGAACGGCGCACGGGTTGTTCGGATCGATGGCGGCGCGAATCTCGTAGCCGTCCTCGGGGGGACGACCTTCGCGCACGGCGGCGAGGGCTGCTTCGGGGGAATTGTAGCGAATGAGTTCGTATGCGCTGTTGGGAATGTTGGGCATGGTCGGTCTCCTATAGAGAGGGTAGAGAGGGAAAGGAAAGCGCGTTGAGCAGTCGCGCCCCTGCAGGTTATTAGTGACGGTCGGCGACGGTCGGATCGTTGCAGAATTCGTTGAAATCGTCATCGTCGTTAGCGTTGACGATTTCATCGACCTTCTCTCGCAGTGTCTCTGAGAAGTTATATTCCGCCCATTCGATAACTTCGGTCGAGATCGGATTATGTTCAGGGTATCTAGCCATGACACCATACACATTGTGGTGTTGGATATCGTAGTTATCGGTGACGAACTTATCGATAAAGGCGTTCCATGCACCTTCGTTGCTCTTCAGCGGAAGGGATTGAAGGTAGGAGATAACCTCTTCGCGCTTCGCGGACGCGCCGTTGTAGAGGGCGATGGCGAATTGGTTAGCGACGATTTCGATAAACTTGGTGAGGTCCATTTCGTTATCCTTTGCTTTCGTTATCTTATTCTGAATCGAGACATTCCCGATTCACCCCGGCATTGTACCAGACTTGACGGATTGTCAAGTGACGGAGTTATCCACAGGAAAGATTGTGGATAACTTGTGGATAACTTTCGATAAGAAATAACATATCGATATGTTGGGGGGGGGGGCGTGTCCCGACAGTATTATCGGACGGGTCCCCCCCTGCCCCCGGGGGGGCTAGCAAAACACACCGTCTTTTTTTCAAAAAAACCCTCGCTGAAAATCCCTTTAGGGTCCCCTTTTACAGGGACCCCCCAAAATCTACAATGGGTCCCCTTTGGCCCCTACCCCCAGAAAAAAATAGGGTCCCCTTTTACAGGGACCCCTCCATAAATAATTTTATGAAATCTTTTTTAACTTACCTGACAGAAGATAAAGACTACAGCCATCCAGAATGGCCAGAAGTTCGTCTTGCAATGAAATTGAAAGAAATTCCACACTTCACCAAAAAAGAATTCGTGGACAAGATAGAATCATCAAAAATATTCTACAAGAAAAACTTCTCAAACATCGAAAACACCGATGCACCCATCTCTTCCATACGCAAAGCAAGAAATCTTTTCTTGAAATACAAAAAAGGAACGAAAGAAGACTTTGAATCTCTCATAAAAGCCGTAAAAGAGAAAAAAACACCACCGATCATAATTTTCCGAGATTCAGAAGAAAAAAGACAATACTTGATTGCAGGTAATACTAGGGCTATGATTGCTTCTGCCCTTGGCATCAGGCACAAAGTGCAGTACCTCGAAAAATAAAAAGGGTCCCCTTTTACAGGGACCCTTCTTAAAAATATTTCTTACTTATTATCAGTCCGCACTAGTCGTATCGAGCTTTTCGAGCATCTCGTCGGTTTTGTCTGCAACCTTGTTCTTGACACTGGTGTAACCAGTAATAGATCCAGCCGCAACAACGAGGGTGGTGACTGCAAGTTCGGTGCTTTCTGCACCACGGTCATCTGCAATGAAATTCTTGATAAAATTCAACATTTAAAACTCCTTTGAATGGTTTCCAGTATTTATCCTTGGATTCCTCGTATATGCATAGGGTATTTACCTATACCATCACATCCTTATCCATCACCACACATGCATATTCCGTTTTCGGTAGTTTGGTCAGGATCTTTAATCTTGGCCAATAAAGCAGACTCATAATCAGCAAAGTTATCAGTATCATCTTTTTCATTCTAATTTTATCTATTGTAATAAATATGAATATGAAATCTTTTTTATCTTTTCTTTCAGAAACAATAGTGAAATCAGGTTCAGGATATGATATCCTCTCTCAGAAGGGTAAGCGACTGGGGAAATTCCCCACCAAGGAAAAGGCAGTGAAAAGATTGCGCCAAATAGAATACTTCAAGAGACAAAAATAAAAAAGGGAGCCTCAGGGCTCCCTTTCTTTTGTGTTGTTTTTTGATTCAGCCGATTTCTGGACCGAATTCGGCTCTTCTCTGGGCTCGGCGAGGTCTGCCTCCCGCTTCTTCTTGCTCTCTTTTCTTTTGCTTCTTCCCGAGCTTTCCTCTATGTGCAACTATTTTATCGATTTGAGCTCTGATTCTTGCCCTTGACTCTGAACTGGAAGCACTTTTCAGTTTGTCTCTCAATTGATCCGCTTTATCTGTGAGGTGTTCTCTGGTCGCAGAGATGCGTGTCGAAGTTTTGGCTTGTTCCTGTGCTGCTGCCTCTCTGCGGCTGCGTCCGGGGAGCACTTCACCCTTTCTACGATCGCGCTGATATTTGGCATATCTTTTATTACCAGGTTCTTCCAGTGCTCGAATGGCCTTCAAGCCACCTTCTTGAGCTTTTGTGGCTGGTTTTACTTCACCAGCAATCATTCTTCCCGTCAAACCTGTTCTGTCGATGATTTCTTCACGCTTTTTTGCGCGTTTTTTATAGGATTCGTTGATCAATCCGTCCAGAAACGATAACATGAGTCTTCTGTCAAACATTTGTTGTTCTCCTGAGATTATTTATTATATCTGAATAACCCAAAAGAGCCCATGTCATTGAATCACGACAAGGAAATTATAAAGGCGGGGGAATTTTTGTCAAGAGAAAACCGAAAAATTCAGTCTTTTTCCTCTTTTGACTGGAATTTCGGAAATTTTCCTCTTTTTCCGCGACTCAATCTCTGTCTCACCGCTTCTTCCGTGCGTTTTTCTTTGCCTTTAAGTGTCCTTCCGATCATTCTTGCGAGTCTTTGGACTCTTTTTGGATCGGAGCCATCACCATGAGTTTTTGTCGGGGTGTCCGAAATTTCAAAAATATGAGTGATTGTCTCTAAAATCTGTGTTTTTCTGTTCATGTTTGTTTATATGAGTTATTTTGAAGAATAAAGTGGTCTTGAAATGTTCTGAAAACGCTCTGTTTTGTCTTTTTCCGTGTTCCATGTGTACTTAGATCGCAAATAATTCTCAACTTCCTTCTTGTATAGCTTTGGAGGGATGTTTGTGTCGGGAGAAGTCGGCTCTTCTGGTTCGACTGAGCTTGTTCTTTCTGTGTGGGGCTCCAAATGTCCGACAAAAGGCATTTGTTTTTCTTGTTTTTGTATTCTTTGCTGGTGTTTTTCTAATTTATCTTCTTGCCAATGACGAGAACGGGGTCCAAAAAGTCTCAAACCATCGACAGCGGGATTTTGTTCCGCCAAAAATTTTTTCACTTGCTCAGAAATTGCATATTTTCTTGTTTTCATACCACATTTATTTAGAAATAAATACAAATATGAAAAGATTCCTCCAACAATCGGTCGATGTTGTCTCTCCACTGGTCGAAACTGAGCTTTCCATGGAGGACTTTGCAAAAATGAACATTCGAAAGATCCTGATCGAGTCTGCTCTTGCTCTCGGTGCAGTGATTTCACTGTCTGAACAAGAAAAACCGAAAGAAGAAGATGCTCTTGCTCCTTATCTTGAGATACTGAAAGCGGAAGAGGGCGTTCGCACGAAGGTCTATAAGGACACGAAGGGCATTCCCACGATCGGTGTGGGGTTCAACCTCACAAGATCCGATGCACCTGAAGTCTTCAGACAATGTTTCGGTGATCAGTGTGGTGATGTGATGGCAAGAGCAAAGGACCCGAAGAGAGGAATGAGTGAAGCAGAGGTGGAAAAATTGACTCGATATGATTTGGAAAACACTTTCTTGCCCCGAACACGCAAGGCAGTCGAAAAATTTGAAGAATTCCCTCTTGAGGCAAGAACCGCACTTGTTTCCTCTGCATATAGAGGATCATTGTTGGGAAGCCCAAAGACACTTGCATTGATCAATGCCGGAAAAGGTGCTGAAGCCGCCGCAGAATATCTGAGGAATAGAGAATACGAGGCTTCAAAGAAAGCAAAGACTGGAATTGCCCCCAGAATGGAAAGAGAAGCAAAGGGAATTGGATTAATCGGAGTCGCACCGGTTGCCGCACCGAAACCTGCTGCCCCGGCTCCTACACCTCCGACTGCTCCGATGTCACCACAAGGAGATGAAGATTATGAAATTAAAAAAGGTGACACCCTGAGCAGAATAGCAAAAAGAACAGGGAGCAGCGTGGAAGCCATCACAAAAGAGAACAAGATTGTCGATCCGAATAAGATAAGCGTGGGCCAGAAAATTCGAATTCCGAAAGGCTAATAAATGTTCATCAATAAAGTTGTTGTTGGGTTCGAACAACGAAAAGATGAAAGGGGCCAATTCTCCGGGGTGGAAGAAGTGGAGATATATGAGCACTCTCCGGAATTATTCATACAAATGTTGAATGAAGGTCCTTGTCAGATCATGTTCAATCGTGTATACTTAGGGGGCATTCGAACGATGCGGTGCGTGAAACCGGAGTTTCCGTCCTCGCGTAATGCATTTGATCCTCGATATCCAAGCCTGATTTCGGTTGTGGATCTCGACAAAGGAGATTGGAGAAGTTTTTATTATGATCAAGTCTTATCATTCAGAAGAATCCGTAAATCACAACTCAACTACGAACAAAGAAAAGTCGTCTCTGCCATGCGTGGCGACGATTGGGACTATCTCTACCCCGGACCCGAAGGTAAGTCTTTACGAAGTGAAGACATCAACGAGCGGTAGCAGCAGACTCATCGCATGTTTTCACGACTGGGACACTAAAGAGGCAATCGATGGTTATAGTTTTGGTGAAATGCAGATGCTTCGTCAAAAGATTGATGATGCAATTTTGATGATGAAAAACCATAACCCTGAACAGCTTGACCTATTTTGAGAGATATACATGTTCAGAGTTAAAAACAATGATCAAGAATTCATCGAAGAACTCATCCAACGAGCCGATGCTGCTGTAAAAGGTTATGAGAGTTATTTACTAGACAAGATTGACAGCAAGGAACTTGCTGGTATAATGAAGAAGTTGCATAACACCTTGAACATGTTCAAGAAAACCCGTCAAAGTTATTCGGAACCTCTTGGAGGAAACCACAGTGACCAGTAAACAAATCAACACTCGACGCAAGCAAAGTAAGAAACACGCACGACTCAAGGCCAAGATGCATGAGTCCATGAAGAACATGAAGAAAGCAACCAAGCTCAAACTTCAGGCTATTGGTCGCCTTCCGAAGTGCGTGGAAATCTAATGAATATTTTTGTCGTAGACAGCAACCCAGTCAACGCGGCAAGGGATCTTTGTGACAAGCATGTCATCAAGATGATCCTTGAATCTGCACAGATGCTTTCCACAGCCCATCGTGTGCTGGATGGTAGTTTTTATTACCGTGAGGGCAAGAACGGAAGGAAGATTCCTTCACATGTTCACCCTGATTCTTATCATGATGCAAACCTGCTTCTAGCTACAATGAGCGGGCATCCATGCACACGATGGGTAATGGAAAGCCGACAAAATTATGAGTGGTTGTTTGTCCACGGCTACGAGCTTTGTCTTGAGTACACCCGTCGTTATGAGAAGACACATAAGCTTCAGGATCTTTACATTGATCTTCTTCATGAGTTTCCGAATAATATTCGTGATCGTGGCTTGACTGCTTTTGCTCAAGCTATGCCCGATCAACATAAAAATCCTGATGCCGTAATTGCATATCGTAATTATTACATTTCTGAAAAGTCACGGTTTGCAAAGTGGAAGAACAACAAGATTCCGGGGTGGTATGTTGACATGCTCAATTCCAGTGCTACAATGGTAGCATAGTAAGTCGCCTCCGTAGCTCAGTCTGGTAGCAGCAAGAAACTTTTAATTTCAAGGTCGTAGGTTCGAATCCTACCGGGGGCATATTTTGGGGTGGTAGACCAACGGCAGAGTCAGTGGACTCAAAATCCATACAGTGTGGGTTCGAATCCCACCCGCCCTATTCCATATTTTTCTTACGAAGAGGGTCCAATATATAAGTTGGACCCTTTTCTTTTTGGAAAAAATATGGCATTTTACACCCGAACAATAGAAATCGATGGCGTAGTTTATAAGCAAATTGGCCCCACCCAATGGCAAAATTTAAAAACCGGGGAAATAATAGACAATACCAAATTAACGGTATTGGTTAACCAATTTAAACAAAAAAGATTAACTCCCAGTATTACCCCTCCAACTCCAAGTGGGGGTCCAACGGGAGCTTGTTGTGAGGTTGTGAATGGGATCATGCAGTGTTCCAGCAAGACCCAAGAAGCATGTTCTGGTGGTTGCTTTAAGGGGGCGGGAACCAATTGCAATATCACCGAAGAACAACCAAATCCTTGCTCAACATGTGTTCATTGTTGTTTTGTCGGTCAGGGGTGTATTGCAAGAACTCCATCTGTATGCCTTGCAGCAGGAGGAACATATTTTGCGTTCGGTCAAGGATGCACCGCATGTAAGTTTGGTGTTTGTTCTTCAGACACCATCATAAGTGAAAGATTTTATGGAAATGGGTGCACAGGAACATTTATTGTAGGTGGCGGTCCAGCATCCTTTGATCTTGGTGTTTTCTGTACTGGTTCTGGATTGGGTCAAACTTGCGGTTCAACTGGATTTAGATATCAAGAATTGACACCAAATTTTATTGTAGGAGCGACTTGTTCATCGTGTGTTTTGGGTGCTTGTTGCACAGGAGGAACCTGTCTAGGAGGAACATTAACTTCACAGGCAGCATGTTCGGCAGTCGGTGGGTTGTTCTTCGCAGGGGCAACATGTGGACAATGTGATTTCGGTGTTTACTGCACCGGAGCAGGAAATGATAGAACCTGTATTCGAACAGGATTCAGGGGCGAACAATTAAGTTCAGAATTCCAAGCCGGAGCAACCTGCTCTCGTTGCATCATGGGAACATGTTGCGTGAATGGTGACAGACAAGTCGGCATAAGACAGTCAGATTGTGTCGGAACTTTCTTCCCAGGAATTTTCAATCAAAATGCCTGCGACACCGGATCTTGCTGTGTTGGTGCAACATGCAATGAAAATATTTTCAGATATAACTGTGCGGGTGTGTTCAATTCTGGCCAGACTTGCATCGCATGTTCGAATGGGGCATGTTGTCTTTCTTCTGGATGTACACTAACAACACAAGGAAGTTGTGTTTCACAAGGAGGAACATTCTTCGGTGGGGCAACATGTTCCGCATGTGATACGGGTGTTTGTTGTAACAATGCTCAGTGCACAGATCAACGAAGAGGAAATGTTTGTAATGGAACATTCTATGCAGGAACGAATTGTTCCCTCACTCCGTGTGAACGCGGTGCATGCTGTCTCGGTGCCACTTGCATTTCACCCACAGAAGCCATAAATTGTCAAAATCTTGGAGGATATTTTGCTTCAGGATTTACATGTATTGGGTGTGTAACGGGCGCGAATTGTTTATCTGATTTTGAGATAAATGGCGACAGGGTTTGCGATTCTAACAAATATTTTGCAGAAGTTATCGATGGCACTTTTTATCAAAATCAAGGATGCTCTGCATGTGAAACGGGTGCATGTTGCAATAATTTAGGTGGAGGGGTTATTGGAATTCGAGGAGATTGTACGGGATCTTCTACTTTCTATCGTGGACAAACTCTTTACATTTGTGACGCAGGCGTTTTCTGTACTGGTTCACAGACAGGACAAACTTGCTTTGGTCTTGGCCATAGAGGACAATCCCTGACAAATAATTTTATAGCCGGTGCAACTTGTTCTGCATGTATTCTAGGTGCTTGCTGCACTGGTGGAACTTGTCTTGGCGGGGGATTAACATCACAGGCATCATGTAGTTCTGTTGGTGGTTTGTTCTATCCGGGAGCAACATGCAGACCATGTGATTTTGGGGTTTATTGCACAGGTGCAACTTGTTTGTCTCTTGGATTTAGAGGACAATCTCTGACCAACAATTTCATAGCCGGAGCGACTTGCTCGTCATGTATTCTGGGTGCTTGTTGTACGGGTGGAACTTGTTCGGGTGGAGGACAGACCAGTCAGGCAGCATGTAATGCAGTGAGTGGGCTATTCTATCCCGGCGCAACATGTAGACCGTGCGATTTTGGTGTTTATTGCACAGGTGCAACTTGCTTGTCTTTGGGATTCCGTGGTCAATCTCTATCAAATAACTTCATAGCAGGAGCGACATGTTCTTCATGTATTCTCGGTGCTTGCTGCACCGGTGGAACATGTTTTGGGGGAGGTCAAACTAGTCAGAATGCATGTTCAATTGCCGGAGGAACATTTTATGTGGGTGCAACTTGCACGCAATGTGTGACAGGCGTATTCTGCACAGGTTCAGGAATTGGTCAGACTTGTTTTGGTCTTGGACACAGGGGTCAATCATTCACCAACAACTTCATAGCAGGAGCGACATGCTCAGCATGTATTCTAGGTGCTTGCTGCACTGGTGGAACTTGTTTCGGTGGAACTTTAACCTCACAGGCAACCTGTTCTTCGGTCGGAGGACTTTTCTATGCGGGAGCAACTTGCAGATCCTGTGATTATGGAGTGTATTGCACCGGTTCGAATGAGACCACAAGTTGCCTGGGTTTGGGGTATAGAGCACAGAATCTTAGCAATCAATTTATAATAAATGGATCATGTATTAACGATTGCATTTATGGATCGTGCTGTGATGGAATTACTTGTTTGGGAATAACAAGTCAAGCAAATTGCGGTAAGCCATATTCATTCTTTGGTGGAATGACATGTGGAGCATGTGATACTGGAACAGGTGCTTGCTGCACAGGAGGAAATTCTTCGATAACAAATATTACAGGATGCAACGCGCTAGGCGGAATATTCTTCCCAGAAGGGACAACAGCTTTGTGTGTGACTGGTTCTTGCTGCACAGGGGGAACCTGTACACAAGAAATAGCAGGAAGATCTGGAAATTGCCAACTGTTTATCGCAGGTTCTACATGCGGTATTTGCACCACGGGAGTTTATTGTACAGGAGCAACCTGTTTCCAACTTGGATTCCGTGGTCAATCTCTCACAAATAATTTCATTGCCGGTGCAACATGTTCTTCTTGTATTCTTGGTGCATGTTGCACGGGCGGCACTTGTATAGGTGGAGGAATAACCGCTCAGATAAATTGTCCATCAAATGTAGGATCATTTGTAATCGGTGCGACTTCATGTGGAGCATGCAATGTAAATGTCAATTGCTGTATAGGCGGAACACATTCTTATGTTTTAAGAGAAACATGTATAAGTCAGGGCGGAATTGTTTTCGAAGGAGCACAAGATCCTACCGTATGCGCATCGGGCGTTTTCTGCACAGGAGGCACATGCGCAGGAGAAACATTATTCGGATTTAATCTTTCCCCAAATTTCATACTCGATGGGGATTGCGGAGATTGTATTTTAGGAAATTGTTGTGAGGCTGATTATCAACATTCATACGGTCCAAGAAATGATTGTTCAGGTACATTTTATCCCGGAGCATTTGATGCCACTATTTGTGTTGCAGGTTTGACTTTTGGTATTTGTTGCGAAGGGGCAACATGTTCAGAAGATGTAGAAAAGGGTGATTGTACTGGGGTGTTTATTGAAAATGAATTGGCAGCACAGAACAGTATATCATGTGGAACAAATGCATGTCAAATAGGAATTTGTTGTGGTGAAACAGATGTAACAAGTGTAACGGGTGGAGTGTGTCTCGGTGTCATGACTAGAGCCGAATGTTCTGTCACTGGAGGCGATTTCTTCCCGACATCTGATGGATATACTTGCAGCAATTGTCTGTATACACCGATGTTAGCATCACTTATTTACGAAAAAATGGCAGATAATGTATCAACTAATGATACATCTACTTTTTTCACAGCTGCTGTGACTGGGTTTACAGGAAATCAAATTCAACCAAGAGGTGAAATTTTTGGGGATACATGGGTTACATATAGAAGTGCTTTGTATGGATCAGGTGGAACAGTAGCACCAGTTAATGCGCTTTCTAGAAGAAATAATATTGGTGTTTCTCAAACACTCAGACACAGATATGCATATTATAGTCCTTTTAAACCATGGTTTAGTGGGATTACCATGACGCTTCCGGATAGAGTTCAAGTTTTGTCTGGAATTACTGGACCAACATTTGATTATTCACCGATTTTTGATGCAGGGGTAACAAATGCTAACAACACCACATTTGGTTATATTATTCCACAAAACGGAGATACAAATCAACTTGGGGTTCCAAGATACTTAAAGGTCAATCTTGGTTATGGTAATCCCAAAGACGGGTGGTACGGAAAAGAATTAGTATACAGATATACTCTTGTCGATATAGAATCTGGTTATGGATTAGCATATACATTAAATGATGCAACAAAACACGCACAATTACCATTATTTGGATCAAGAAATGATTTTCCAACAGATCAGCCTTATTTTGAAGATCCATCTGATACAGTTTTCAGTTCTCCGATATTGGTTTCTTCATATGGGGAAAACCCACTTAGTAGAAGAGTAAGACCAATAGGATCTTGTTGTGTTGGAGTCACTTGTATAGGAATAATAACAAGCGATCATTGTGCATCGAAGGGAGGAACCTTCCATGAAGAAAAGTTCTGTAGTAGATGTTATCCGGATTTAATTTTTGGAAATTGCTGTGTTGGGGGCACGCACGCAGGATACACCTCTCTGGGAAATTGTAATGCCATATCCGGTGTATTTTTCGAGGGCTCTACATTCGACGCTAATGAATGCATTCCGGGAATAGTATGCAATAAAGACAGAACATGCTTCCAAGGAAAAAGTTTTGCATATTATGGAGATTATTCTTCGACAAATCAAAAATTCTTCATAGAACAGCAATTTGGCAGCACATTAGGTTGTCTTGCATGTGATGCAGGATTGTGCTGTGTTGGTGCCACTTGTATGGGTAAAATACCAAAAGTTCAATGTTATGGTATGGGTGGAACGGTTTATTATAACGAAGATACTTGTCAAACGAATTGCGATTTGGGAATTTGTTGTAATACCGATAAATCATGCGGTGTTTATACAAATCGTGCAAATTGTTATGGGCCAAATCAAGTTTTCCTGGACAATTACGGAGCAGGTCAAACATGTGCGGCTTGCCAAAGTTTGATGGTTTTGACTGAATATGCTGCGGGTGTAACATACACATACACATTTAATAAGAGCACCACATTCGGAACTTTCTTCGATGGAAGTTATTGGGTACAGGAAACTCCAAATTTGAAATTGATGAATGTAAGCATGTCTTACAGAAATCAAGCTCCAATAATCAAAAATGTGCCCGGAAGTCCAGGAAGCACTCTTTATTCATATTCAGCAAATACAAAAATTTCAAATATACAAATTCATCCAAATGGACTTTTGGGATCTCTGTATATTCATGGAATGGTAAAGAATCCCAAACCAATGTTTTATAGAAAACCAGATGGATTCCCTGTTTATAATAAACATCAATTTATGTCTATTATTTACGAATCATTCAATAATGGTTGGTCCAAAAAATTAGGAATTGGTGAAACGGAAAATCCAGATAATTACGATAGTTTTGATTTGAATAAATTCTTGGCAGTCTCGCAGGAAATGAAATCTGGTGGAATGACATTGGCTAAGAATGATACTGTTTTGTGTAGCACTACAAATTTTGATATTGAAAAGAAAACATTCCCATCAAATGCGGGAGGATATCCTTATCAAATTTCAACTAATAGAGCAAATATAATAACTTACGGTGTAATAAATTGTTTGAGCGAACAACAAGCCGCATTTGCAGGATCTACTGTTTGTTTTAGACCTTCTGTTTGCTGGCCAGAAGACCAAATTGAAAATAGACCAATATATCCAGTGTCACTGATAGAAGGAAAAATTCCTGGTCAAACAGGAAATACTTTAACTAATCTTGTGGATTCGTATGCAGATAATTTATTAGGTATAAAGTCGAATGTCATGACTAAGTATTCACATTCAAGTGAATTTGGTGGAGGAATAAATTACGCAACAATATCACCATTCTGGTCACATGGTGGTGCTTATAACTATGAACAAGGTCCTTATGGTGGACAATGGACAAGTACTACTTATAATTTATTGGCTTCTGCGTGGGGAACATCATCTAGTCCGATACACAATGTACCCATAAGTTCCAGAAGACTTGCAATACAAAAAATAGTTCAATTTGGAATAGATGCATGGGGTCCGATTTTGATGTTTGCTACCTTGTCTTCTGGTGCAGGACAAAGACCGGCTAGATCTAGACCATGGGCTATGATTTCTGGATATTATTTGGGTGTTACCTCGATGCGAAATCCAGAGACCACTCTTTTGTCAAACACAAATGCAATTAATAATATTTACACGGTAGTTACTAGTGGAGGTACTGTAGATACATCTGGTTTGTTCCAAACAGCAGGGGAAACCGCTATTTCGTCTCCGGAATGGTGGGTACAGAGATTCTCCGCTACAGGAGCAAATAATTCTTTAGGTATCAGGCAATTGATTGGAATATACACTTCTCTTGAAAGACTTACAATGATTGAATTGTCTGGAAATACAGGAAATTTTGTAAGATATTGGGATTATTTGGGAAGAGATTACAAATACACTATTAGTAAAAACGGAGTAATTCCTTTTAGTGGGATTACTGGAATTACATTTTCTTCGACAGGACCAAGAGGATTGTCATTCTCGAATGCTACTGGGTATTCGTTTGGAGTAGGAATAGGAAATGATTTGTGGATAGTTGGAAATTTTGCAAAGATTCATTTTGGAGATGTTACATCAACCGCAGCTGATTGTCCTTTAGGTCCATTTTCTGGTGCATGGACTGGGTTTTCGTTCTTTTTACACAAAGTTAAAGTTGTATCTGGACCCGGATCTGGGCCAACAGAATATAAAATAGTAGATGTTTTGGGAAATTTCTTAAAGAAACAAACTGCTGCAACTGCTGCTGGTGGAGGATGGCAAGTTTATCTTGACAGACCATGGCAACATGGAATTCCCACTATAGATTCGACATTGAAGTTCTATCCGTTTGGGGAAAGTGATGCAGGAGTAACAAGACCATCATCCGTAGATACAAGTGGATTTACTAGCGGGGCTGTATTTTACATGATTGGATATGGTCCATATGATTCAACAAGAGACGGAGCGGACTCATCCATATCTCCGGAAACAGTATATTTTAACACCGCGTTTTATCCTCAGCTAATACCGTATGCATTTATTGATTTCGTTACTAGAACTTATGGGGTAACATTTGAGATAGATTCGGTTCCCACTGCAGATTATATCAAACAATATATTTACACAAGCCCATATAATATCGCAGGTTTGATGTCTTTTAATAGATCATCCAGTTCAGTACTTAATTATTTTATAGGAGCAACAGTGACCAACTTTGCTGATATGAAAACAAGAGTAAATTTTGCAACACATTTCCCGGGAATTATATCATACGGAGGCATTACGGTATAATAAAAAGTGGGGGGATTTAGATCCCTCCCACTTCGCCAAGGCGGATAGATCACCTCCGGCTTGTAGCCCCCGATGGGCAAGTGCCTCGGCAATATTATTTATCCCCTAAATAATAGAGCCATGGATGCAATCTCCGAAGATCTGAAACGCTGGTTTAAGGAAAGATGGGTGGACATTTCCCGGAAAGACAAGTCCGGGAAACACCCACCCTGTGGGCGTGAGAAGTCTTCCAAGAAGGGCTACCCCAAATGCCGTCCTTCCGTCCGGGTGAGCTCAGAGACCCCGGAAACGACTGGAGAGATGTCTGGGTCGGAGAAGAAGGCTGCGGTGCGTCAGAAACGCTCTGCGGAGGCCACAAAGAAGAGAAAAGGAAAGAAGCCGATCATGACCTCACACCACAATATAAAAGAACAATATCTTGAAGAAAAAAATGTTCCGACTAATAAAAAACTTTATTCTCAGGTCAAATCTTTGGCTAAGAAAAAGTTTAAAGTATATCCCAGTGCATATGCAAACGCATGGCTTGTGAAGACATACAAGGCTAGAGGCGGAAAATACAAATCAGTGAACGAGGCACATGATATGAAAAATAATCGCAAAGAAGCCATTGATATGGCCATGTCTGAGCTGATGAAAACCCAAGAGTATGCAGGGGATCTTCTAAAGATGATGAGCAAGATGCAAGATGTCGAGCCATGGGTTCAGGGAAAGATCACGACAATCGGCGATTATATCGGGACCATCAAGCACTACCTCGAATACAGAAACTCGAAATACGGGAAAATGTTCGAGTCGTTGAACGAAGCGAAAAAGGACATGCCATGCAATAAACCGCGTCCTTCCACCAGTGCTGGCAAGAAGATGATGGTGAAGGCATGTGAAGGTGGTAAGGAAAAGATGGTGCATTTCGGAGCGAAGGGATATGGGCACAATTACAGTGCCGCTGCTCGTAGTTCATTCCGTGCTCGTCACAAGTGCGATCAGAAGAAGAGCAAGTTATCTGCCCAATATTGGGCATGCAAGAAACTCTGGGCAGGTAAAGGCGGATCAAAGGCATCCTGCCCCGAAGGAAGAAAGTGCAAATATTGAACAGATTCTTGTTCTAAGTAGTTGACTTTCCTTCTGTATCTGCTACAATAGACCTATCGTGAGCGATTGAGATCATCAGACATCGGATCCTTTCGCTTTTCTTCTTTGTCGATGTCAGAAGGATTATTGTTATGGCCAATACACTGTCCAAGACTCGTAAGGTGATCAACTTCCTTTCGAGCGGTAAGAGCCTCACCGCTGCGCAGGCTCGCGCCCGTTTCGGGGTCCAGAACCTCCGTGCAACGATCAGCAACATCCGTGAGATGGTTGAGGAGTACGGTAACTGGGAGGTCGTTTCTTCCAAGAACGCTTCCGGTAACACCTCCTACAGCATGGTTGACACTCACCCGGGTCGTCGCACCTACCGCTTCAATGCGGATGGTACTCGTACCCGCGTTCGTCGTTCAACTCGCCGCTGATAATTTGTGTTCGGGGAGGTTAGGATAAAACTTAACCTCTCTTTTCATGTCTACATACTTTGGAGGTTTAGTTATGAGTAAACTATATTATTCCAAAGTAATCGTAGATGGTAGATGCGTAGATCTCCTCCTAAGTGAGGATGAAGTTGAGACAGGAGCAGAAAGGGCTCTGGACAATCCAAAAATTGTCGTTTCTTTTCCTGAATCTCATGGAAGTTGTTGGAGTGCCGAAAAGCCTCCAAAGTGTGGATTTTGGTCTCGTCTTATGAACAAGTGCTGTGAGTGCAGCAAGAAAGAAGGTTAATCATGTCTGTGAAGCTTATTCGTCTTACTACGGGCGAGGAAATCCTCGCGAAGGCTGAAGCCACCCCCACGGGTTGGACTCTCAAGGATCCTGCTATTATCGTTCCGGTTGGTCAAGGAAAGCTTGGTTTTGCCAAGTGGCTTCCTTATGCTCAGACCGAGAAGGGTGTACAGATTCCCTCGAATTTCGTCATGTTCCATCTCGATCCTGATGTTGAACTGGTCAATCAATACACCAGCATGGTTTCTGGTCTTGTAGTTCCCGGTCCAGCAGCAGCACCACAATTCCGTATCGCAGGAGCAGAGTAACCTTTAGGAGTCCCCGGTGACTTCTGATAAGGTTCGTAAATACATCGATATGGCATATCCGATCTGCTTGGATATCGAGCGGCAGAAGAAGCATGTCTCGATCATCCTTCATAAGAAGCGAGTCGTTGGAGTAGGCACGAATTCTTTCGGCTCTACTCATCCGAAGGCCAAGCAGATCGGATATCCGTACGATGAGATGCACAGCGAATTGGATGCACTTCTTCGCGTGGACAAGGGACTTCTCAAGAAGCGACCCAAGTTGGATCTGATCAATGTCCGATTCAATCGATTCGGTGAATTGAGAATGTCTCGTCCCTGTCATATGTGCATGCCTTGGTGTCAAGCATTGTTCCGTACTATTTGGTACACTACTGATGAAGGTATTTTCAAGTTGGAGGAAACATGATCGAAGAAGGTTCAAGAGTTGTTATCGTTGAAAGCAGAGAAATGGGAATCGTTGAATCAAAGGCAGGAGAAAATGACTATCGCGTTCGTCTTGCAGACGGATCGGTCGTTATTCTTCATGAAGATGAGATTCTTCGATTTCTGAGGGACTGATATGTTCCGATTGTTCATCGACATTCCTATCTCTGCAATTAACACGGAGCATGCTGTCGAACAGGCTCAAGGTCTTGTCAACAAGATGATTCTTGGTGATGATATGCAGCAGCATTTCAAGTCTGTAAATATCGAACAAATCAATTATCGTCTTGGTCATGACGAAGATCGACAGAAGTCGAACTACCTCATGATCGATGATAAGGGTCATTGTTCAACCAAGAAGACAAAGGTAACAATCGCCACAGAATAGGGATTGGTGTAACGGTAGCACCTTTGACTCTGGATCAAAGTGTCTAGGTTC
>Ga0129333_10002686_pt1 | contig 16606 bp, 19 predicted proteins | sample CPB6_08_DNA_FD_94474 | JGI IMG/M metagenome (GOLD analysis project Ga0129333, IMG submission 94474) | Freshwater to marine salinity gradient microbial communities from Chesapeake Bay, USA - CPBay_Sum_0.6_0.8_DNA | ecosystem: Environmental > Aquatic > Marine > Coastal | place: USA: Chesapeake...
CATCGCCACGCAATTGCGTGAGAAGCGCACCCTTTGCCGAAGGCTCCCTGACGTTTGACAAAAGCCCCTCGGTCTTCTGCGCCGATTGCAGCAACTCGAGCAACTTGTCACCACTCATGTTCCGGCGCACTGGTTCAAGCGCGGGCGAGTCCCTGAGGGCAAAGATCCGGCTGAGATAGATCTCGCCACGCAACGCGATGTCATCAGGGCTGGCGTCGGTCTCGACCGCGAGCAACAGGCGCTGATGCTCGAAGCCGATCTGGTAGATTGTCCACCGCGGATCGTCCTCCGGCGCGAGGATCGCCTTCACCTGATAGACAACCGCAATTCCGGCCAACGCGATGAGCACGACGAGCACCGGCAAGGCGACAACTGCGAGGCCGGCCCAGAAGCCTGACGCAGGCCGGTCAACAGGATCGCGCGTCATCGCTGCCTCGCAACCCACTCATTTGATTGTTATCCGCGAGACCTGCCACACCGACTGGGCATACCGGCCCTGCGTTTCGAGAGCGGGCACATCGGTAAAAGGAAACACGACGAAGAGCGGACCCTTGTCGCGCACCGGAAGGGTCTGCCCCTCGCGCTCATAGGCCAGAAGAATGTCGTAGGCCTGCGCGTCGGCAACATCCAGATCAGAATGATAATCGTCGAGCGCCTCGATGCGGAGAACTGCGCCGTGGCCGCCAACGGCGGTCACCAGATCCCGCAAGAGCACGCCCCGATAGCGCACTTTGGTCTTTTCCCAGGGGTTGCGGGTTAGGACTTCCTCCGCCGGGAGTGCCCGGAGGCTGGACAGGTCGAACTTCACTTCGAACTGGCCCTCACAATCCTGGATCAGCCCGTCCGCAGTCAGAACAACCGATCCCAGCACTGCTGTATGGTGGCAGGCCCGCGCCGCACCAGCTGCGGCCACCTGCAGGAGCAAGATTGCTCCAAATACAGCCAATGCATACGGACCCTGCCCAGAACGTCCGATGCCCCTCATCCCCGAAGCCTCTGAAATAGGACGTAGATTGAACGTGTTTCCACGTAACGATTATTGACCAACCGATCGGTGCAAACGATTAGTGCCATTACGCATAAATACGTACGTATGCAACCCAAAACAAGCAGGAATCAAAAGAAAATTGCAGACTGCTGAATCTGCCAACCAAAGATTGAATTCGCAGATAATTGATGTTTACGTTAAGGCGAACTTGGGTTGCGCTACAGAGACCGAAGTCCTGCCGCATAACGCTGCCAATTACGAACATAGGACTCTGCGGATCGCGTGAGCCGCACGGCTCCTTCCGCATCGATCTCGCCCACGACCTTGCCCGGTTGACCCATCACCAGCGAGTTGTCGGGGATGACCTTGCCCTCGGTGATCAGCGCATTGGCGCCAATGAGGCAATTGCTGCCGATCCGCGCCCGGTTGAGAACCACAGCCCCCATGCCGATGAGCGTATTCTCACCGATCGTGCAGCCGTGGAGAATGGCCTTGTGACCGATGGTGCAATTGCGTCCGATGCTCACTTCCAGCCCAGGGTCGGTGTGCACCACCGCGCCATCCTGGACGTTGGCGTTCTCGCCAACCGTCATCCACTCATTGTCGCCGCGAAGGACTGCGCCGAACCATATGCTGGCCATGCGTTCGATCCGCACCTTGCCCAGCACCACTGCCGTGGGAGCCACCCAGTATGCGCCATCTTCCGGAACCTGAGGGGAGATGCCATCGAGGGAATAGAGCGGCACGGCACCTACTCCTCGAGGTCGAAGTCCAGGATCGCCATGGAGAAGTTGTAGGACAATTCGCCGTCCTCCTCATCGCGGAAGATCACCCCCACGAACTCCTCACCGATATAGACCTCAGCCGAGTCCGATTTCTGCGGACGTTTGCGCACGCTGATCGAGGGCAACTCGAACTTGGTGCGCAGGAATTTCGTGAGCTTGGCGATTTCTTCGGGTTTCACGGGCGGCCTCTCAGGCAATGGCGACGCCGCCCCTGTAAACCTATTCCCCGGAGCCTGCAACCGGCTCCACATTGTGGTCCATGGCGCGCGCCGGCTCGGTGCAGCCTGCATAGCCGACGACCTTGGCCGGAACACCTGCCACCGTGGTGTTCGCCGGAACGTCGTGCAGCACGACAGAGCAGGCCGCCACGCGCGAGCAGTGGCCGATTTCGATGTTGCCCAGGATTTTGGCCCCTGCCCCCACCAGAACGCCCTGACGGATCTTGGGGTGGCGATCACCCGCCTCCTTGCCCGTTCCGCCCAGCGTCACGCCCTGCATGATCGATACATTGTCCTCGATGACGCAGGTCTCGCCGATCACGATGTCATGGCCGTGGTCAACCATGATGCCCTTGCCGATGCGGGCGCCGGGGTGGATGTCGATCGAGGTGATCACCGAGAGCCGGCTCTGCAGGTAGTAGGCAAAATCCCTGCGGCCGATCTGCCACAGGCGATGCGCCATCCGATGGGTCTGAATGGCCTGGTAGCCTTTGAAATAGAGCAGCGGGTCGATGTAGCGGTGGCAGGCCGGGTCGCGGTCGAAGGTCGCGATGATGTCGGCGCGGGCTGCGTGGCCGATCTCACGCTCCGCCTCCATGGCATCGTGAAAGGCATGAACGATCAGATCGGCGCCGATGTCGGCATTGCCAAGGCGCTGTGCGAGGCGGTGGGCCAGCGCGGCCTCGAAACTGTCGTGATTGAGGACCAGCGAAAATATGAACCCGCCCAGCGCGGGTTCCTGCCGGGTGATCTCCTCGGCCTCGGCACGGATGCGGGTCCACACCGGATCAAGCTTTTCCACGGACTGGGTCTTGGTGGCCTGACGCATGGGTTACTCCTGAACTCGGTTGGCACTATAGCCCAAACCGACCGGAATGTGTATCCCGTCGCATGCATTGTCGTGGCAGCTTCAGTGGCCTAGAAACGAGGTCATGACCCCGCTCCCATCCCCTTGCCCCCATGTCCAGGCCTTCACCGACGGTTCGACGGGCTGGCTGGTGCTGAACCGCCCCGACCGGCGCAATGCGCTCAATGCCGCGATGTGGGCCGCCGTTCCAGCAGTGATGGACGTTCTTGCCGGCATCCCCGATGTACGGGTCATCGTGCTGCGCGGAGCCGGCAGCGAGGCCTTCGCGGCCGGCGCCGACATTTCGGAATTCGGTGATGCCCGCAATGATGCCGCGGCGGCGGCGCGTTATGAGCAACTCAACGGGGCGGCCTTCGCGGCTATTCGCGGATGCACCAAACCGGTGATCGCCATGATCCAGGGCTTCTGCATCGGCGGCGGCCTGGCCATCGCCCTTGCCGCCGACATCCGCATTGCCGACCGTTCCGCCCGCTTCGCGCTTCCACCCGCCCGCCTCGGCCTTGCCTATCCCCTCGACGGTCTCAGGGACCTGGTCGCGACTGTGGGCGCCGCCGCCGCAAAGGAGATGATCTTCACCGCCCGCCGCCTCACCGGGGAAGACGCCCTGGCGTTTGGCCTCATCAACCGCCTCGCGGACGATATCGTCGTGGAAACACAGGCACTGTGCGAGGACATTGCCGAAGGCGCACCGCTCACCATCACCCACGCCAAGCGCGCCATCGACATGATTGCCGGACGGCCCGGGGCGATCGATACCGACCATGTCCGGGAACTCGCCGCGCGGTGCTTCGACAGCGCCGACTATGCCGAGGGCCGCGCCGCCTTCGCAGAGAAGCGAAAGCCCAGGTTCAGCGGACGCTAGGCAAGAAACTCCAGTACCGCTTCCTTGAAGCCGCGGTCGCCCACAGCGTTCATGTGGTTGCGGTTGGGCAGGATCACCCCGCGCGCACCCGGAATGGCGGCGACCAGGGTTTCAACATCGCCGGCAACCTCGTCCCTGTCGCCCGCCACCACAAGTACCGGAACCCTTATTGCCGAGAGGCTCTCCGCAGTGATCTTCTCGCGCGAGGCGCGGATACAGGCCGCGAGCGCCCTGAGGTCGCTCCTCGTCAGTTCTGCAAAGATGCGAAAGGCTTTGGCATTGGGGTCCGTCACGTCGTCCCGGCTCGGCGCCTCAAGGGCCGCCGCAATGGCTGCCGACCCACCCACCCCGGTGATCATGCGCGCGGCAAGTCCGGCGAAGACGGCACGGCGCACCCGTCCGGGATGAGCCATGGCGAAGACGGCCGCCACCCTCGCGCCCATGGAATATCCCATGATGTCTGCCTGTTCGATGCCGAGATGGTCGAGCAACCTCAGCGCATCGCCCGCCATGTCTTCCGGAGTGTAGAAGGCTGCGTCATAGAGCTTGCCGCTCTCGCCGTGGCCGCGGTGATCGAAGGTGATGACACGGCGACCGGCCTCGGTGAGCGTCCGGACCCAGCCCGTATCCCACCAGTTGACGCGGCCCGTCGAGGCAAAGCCATGGAGAAGCAGAATGGGCGGACCGTCTCCGGCGGTCTCATAGGCGATCGGCACTCCGCCGGAATTGAAATTGTGCATGGCCGCGAAGATATGCTAATCCGCCCTCGAAACAAGCATTTCGAGGTTGGCATGGCAACGGGCGCGACACCGCATTTCCAGAACCAGATGGGTCTTCCGGTCATCGAAGTCGGTGCGCGTGAATTCATGTGCATCGGAGCCCTCCCGCCTTTCGATCACCCGCATATCTTCATCGACATGGGCTCCGAGACCGAGACGGTTTGCCCCTATTGCTCGACCCTCTATCGGCACAACCCGAAGCTCCGGGCGGACGAGTCGATTCCCGCTCAGGCCGCCTGGGCACATCATGCTGCCTGAGGGCATCACCATACGGGAGTTTCGCGCCGGCGATGAGGCAGCCGTCGTAGCCGTGGTGCGCGATCTGCATAGCAACGAACGGCAGATCTACGACCGGACCCGTCCGGCGGATACCATGGGTGTTTGGTACATTGACCGCATGAAACAGGAGATTGCCGAAAGCCGTGGCCAGATTCTCATCGCAGAAGGCCCGGACGGGATCGTGGGATATGCTTCATTGCTGACATTCATGTCATCCGAAAACGAGAAGGACGAAATCAACTACAGCTATTCCTATGTCGGCGATCTTGCCGTGCTGGCCCAATGCCGCAATCAGGGAATCGGTAGCGCGCTTCTTGATGCCTGCGAGGCTCTGGCCCGCGCGGCAGGCCAGCAGTGGCTCCGGCTGAGCGTTCTGGCTGGCAATGCCCGCGCGCGCGCATTCTACCGCCGCCATGGCCTGGATGAGCACCTGGTGACCCTGGAGAAAAAGCTCTGAAGACGGAGAGCCTGTCGCTTTCAGAAGCCCGGCGCATGGCACTTGCGGCGCAGGGTTTCACCGGTTCCCACCGCTCCGCAAAGCCAGGCTGGAGCAAGATGGAGTCAACACTCCGTCGGCTGCATCTCCTCCAGATCGACAGCGTCAATGTTCTGACCCGCTCGCATTACCTGCCGCTCTATTCCCGGCTCGGGGCCTACCCGCAGTCGATACTCGACGCCCGCAGTTTCGGGGCTGAAAAGCGCGCGCTTTTCGAATGCTGGGCACATGAGGCCAGCCTCCTGCCGGTCGCCCTACATCCGCTCATGCGCTGGCGAATGGCACGGGCACGTGCCGGTGCTGGCACCTATGCGGCAATGGACCGCTTCGGCAGGGAGGAACGCCGCTACCTGAAGCAAGTCCTCGATTTTGTTTCGCGGCATGGCCCAACGGCCGCCAGCGATCTCCCGGGAGCCGGCAAGGCGGAGGGTGGCTGGTGGGGGTGGTCGCGTGGAAAGCTTGCGCTCGAGACGCTCTTCGACCAGGGCCTTGTCACCGCCGCCACGCGACGCGGCTTCGAGCGCTTCTACGACATTCCCGAACGCGTGATCCCGGCCGATATCCTCAGCCTTCCCACCCCTCGGGAACCCGAAGCAATCCGCCAGTTGATGGCATTATCGGCGGCAGCGCTCGGCATCGCCACGGAAGCCGATCTGCGTGATTATTTCCGCCTTCCACTGGCCCAGTCACGCAGGGCGCTCTCTGAACTTGTGGAAGATCAACTGCTGATACCCACCTTGGTCGACGGCTGGCGGCACACCGCCTATCGCCACCGTGATACACGGCTTCCACGCAAGGCGGGCGGCAACGCCCTGCTGTCGCCTTTCGACCCCATCGTCTGGGAGCGGCCACGGGCGGAACGCCTGTTCGGTTTCCGCTACCGGCTCGAAATCTATACGCCCGCCCACCAACGCACATATGGCTACTATGTCTTGCCATTCCTGCATGGAGAGCGGCTCACGGCACGCGTCTGCCTCAAGGCGGACCGCAAGGCCAACACGCTCCGCATCAATGCGGCACACATCGAAGATCATGCAAAACATCAGGAGACTGCGGAGGCCCTGGCCGCCGAATTGCGACTGATGGCAGGCTGGCTCGGCCTCGGGGCTCTTGCGCCAGGCAACAAGGGCAATCTTGCCGCGGCTTTGAGGGCCGCGCTCTAGATTAGCCCTTCGGCAGTCAGCTCCACAGTGACCTTCTCAATTGCGGCACGAAGCGTCGTGACAATCATGTCCACCTCAGCCTTCGTGATGATGAGCGGTGGCGAAAGCACGTCCAGATGCCCGATGGGCCGCACCAGGAGACCGCTGGCCTCGCAGGCATTGGAGATGCGCTTGGAGATATTCACGCTGTCGGGCAGCCTCTCCCGGGTCTTCTTGTCACGAACATATTCCACACACATCATCAGGCGGCGTCCCCGGACATCGCCGACAATCGGAAGATCCCGCAGTTCACTGAGACGCGCCTCAAGATAGTCGCCAACCCTCGCGGCATTGGCGCAGAGTTCCTCGCGCTCGATGATCTCGATGTTCTTGAGCGCCACCGCACAGGCCACCGGATGCCCCGCATAGGTATAGCCATGGGTGAACCACGCATCGGGATCCGGTGCAGAAATGGCCTCCTGAATGGCGTCCGAATAGATCACGGCAGACAGCGGAATATAGCCAGAGGTAAGCCCCTTGGCACAGACGATCATGTCAGGCTTCACGCCAAACTCGTCCTGACTTGCGAACATGTGGCCAAGCCGCCCGAAGGCCGTCACGATCTCATCGGCGATGAACAGGATTCCATGGCGGGTGCAGAGCTCGCGCATGCGCGGCAGATAGTTGGGTGGCGGCAGGCACACGCCGCCCGAGGCCTGGGCTGGCTCAGCGATGAAACAGGCAATGTTCTCCGCCCCAAGTTCCGCGATCCGCGCCTCGAACTCCTCCACCAGAAAGTCGCTGAACGACTCGAGGCTCATCCCCTCCGGCCGCCGATAGGGATAGGGCGCTGAAAGATGATGAACGAGATCCGGGATGTATTTGAAATGCGGCGACTGATCCCCATCGCGCTGGCCAACGGTCATCCCGAGATAGGTCGAGCCGTGATAGGAGTTCTTGCGCGAAATGACATAGCGCCGCTGCGCCTCGCCCCGGCGCGAATGGTAGTAATGCGCCAGGCGGATGGCCGTATCGACAGCACAGGATCCTGACGTGGCGTAGGCCACATGGTTCAGGTCACCGGGCGCCAGGGCCGCAAGCTTTGCCGCCAGCCGCGCGGCCGGCGCATTTGTCACGTCCACGAAGGTCGTCGTGTAGCACAGCTGGAGTGCCTGCTCGGCCATCGCTTCGGCAATCTCGCGGCGCCCGTAGCCCGCGTTCACGCACCACATGCCGCCGATGCCATCGAAATAGCGCCGGCCGTGGGCGTCGGTCACATAGCACCCCTCGCCCTCGACCAGGACGAGTGAGCCATCCCGTCGGAAACTGTCGAAATGGGTGTAAGGGTGCAGAACATGGTCGTGGTCCTGCTGCCAGATCTCCTGGGCATTGAAGCGGTTGTTGGCCTGATGCAGCATGTAGGACCCCTGACGGCTTATTGAATGCTCATTCAATAACACGCCAAGATCAGACGCGCCACCCGCAGACATTTCTTCAATGTTTTCAGAGCAGTAGATCACGCCTTCTGGTGATGTGGCCCTCGACCGCCCTGAGCAGTCGACTGCAATCCACGTCCGTCACCATCAGGGACAGGGCCATGAAGCCACGCTCGGCGATGTAGATTCCCTGCTCCAGAAGGTCGAGAAACAGAAGCTGGCGAAGCCGCTTGTCCGTCCGGTCGAGGTCCTCGGGACGGGTGATCTCAGCCGCGGACGGATGAAGCGCGATCATCGAGCCCTGCCCGGTCGCCTTCATCTTCACCTGATAGCGCATGAACAGTTCATTCAGCCCGTCGCGCAGCCTGTCCCCACGGGCATTGAGAGCCTCGCAGGCCTCAGCCGTGTAGATCCGTGTCATCGCGACGCCCCCCACTGTCATGGTGAGCGTGTTGTTGTTGAAGGTCCCGGCATGGGGCAGCGCGTTGGGCCTCGCTGGATCAAACAGTTCCATGATCTCGCGCCTGCCACCAAAGGCGCCGACACTCATGCCGCCACCCAGATATTTGCCGAGTGTCTTGAGATCGGGCTCAATTCCAAGCTTTGCCGACAGGCCGCCGGGGTGCAGCCTTGAGGTCATCACCTCATCGAAAACCAGCACGATGCCGTGGCGCGCGGTCTCCTCTCGGAGCATCGCGAGGAACTCCGGACTTGCCGGAATGCAGCCACCACCGCCCAGCATGGGTTCGAGGATCACGACTGCCAGTTCGCCGGCATGCTCGCTGATCAACCGCCGCGTTTCGCCAGTGTCGTTGTAGCGGCCCAGCACGCAGTCGAAGGGGGCATTCACCGGCGAGGCGCCGTGACTGAAATAGAGCGTGCCGCCATGGTAGCCGCCCTGCATCGGCATGATCTTCGCACGTCCCGTGAAGCAGCGCGCAGCGGCCAGCGCCATCATGTTCGCCTCGGTACCGGAGTTGGTGAACCGCACGAGATCAAGCGCAAAACGCCTGGTCACCACCTCGGCCAGCGTCACTTCGGCAGGGTGATGACCTCCGAAGTTGAGGCCCTTGTCGAGAGCGGCCCGGGCGGCCTCCAGAATGTCAGGATGCGAATGACCATAGAGGCCCGCGGAATATTCACCGAGCAGGTCGAGGTAGGTATGCCCGTCGACGTCTGTGATCTCCGCACCCGAGGCCTGCTCGACGCGCAGCGGAAAGGGAGACGTGAACAGCACGGTTCGGGTATTGCCGCCCGGCATGACTTCGGACGCACGCATGTGCATTGCGTGGCTTTTCGGATTGCGGACAGTGAAAGCCGCGCTGGCCTCTGCAAGCGCTGACCCGATCCTGTCTGATCCTCCATCTGCCATTGTGGACCCTCAGGCCGTCGCCTTCTCGCCAATGGGTGGCGCGAAGGTCAGATGCATGTCCCAGGGCAGATAGATCCAGGTGTCCTGGCTCACCTCCGTGATGAAGGTGTCGACCAGCGGACGCCCCGCTGGCTTTGCATAGACGGTCGCGAAATGAGCCTTGGGCAGCATTTCGCGAACCACCCGCGCCGTCGCGCCCGTGTCCACGAGATCATCGACGATCAGCACGCCCGCCCCGCCGTCACTGCCCGCGATCTGACTGCCAATGCCCTTCAGCAGAGTGATCTCACCCTGCTTGTCATATTCATAGGACGCCACGCAGACCGTCTCGATGACCCGGATGCCGAGCTCACGGGCCACCACCGCGGCAGGAACCAGCCCGCCTCGCGTCACCGCCACCACGGCACGAAACGGCCCGAACGCCGAGAGCCGCCATGCCAGGGCCCGTGCATCCCTGTGGAACTGGTCCCAGGACACCGGAAAACTCTTCTGCCACTTCTCGTCCATGATCTGCGCCCCCTTGTTGTCCTGCCTTATGCCTCTCCGCCCGCGCGCCCGCAATGCTCAGGACCAGCCACGTGCCTTGCCCTGTGCCGTCAATTCCTCGGCCATGCGGCACACGGCGGCATAGGCATCCGCCAGTGCGACAGGGTCGCGGGCGCGCAATACCAGATTGGTGGCGAACCCGTCGGCAGCCTGAAAGGGATAGGAGCCGATGACCACAGTGGGAAAGGCCTTCTGTATCTCACCCAGTGGCTTGGCGGCATCGCCTTCCCCACCCCGGAACTCGACCGTTCGTGACTGCATCGGCACCCCCCGCGTGAGGCGACGGGCAACATCCTCCATCATGGCATTCATGATCTTCGGGACACCGGCCATGACAAACACATTGCCCATCTGAAAGCCCGGAGCACGGGAGACCGGATTGTCAATCAGACTGGCACCTTGCGGCATGCGCGCCATGCGCATGCGCGCCTCGTTAGGCTCACGGCCCATCTCCCTGAAATAGGCCAGCAGGATTTCGACCGCCTGCGGGTCATGATCAATGGGCACCCCGAAGGCCTTCGCAACCGCATCGGCAGTGATGTCGTCATGGGTGGGGCCGATGCCGCCCGTTGTGAAAACGTAGCTGTACCGATGCCGCAAGGCATTGAGCGCAGCGACGATGTCATCCTCCTGATCGGCCACCACGCGGGCCTCCTTGAGGTCGATCCCCAGCACGGTCAGCATGTCGGCGATGAAACCGAGGTTCTTGTCCTTGGTCCGGCCGGAGAGGATCTCGTCGCCGATCAGAAGAACGGCAGCCGTCGGTTGCGTGTCGGTCATGCGCGGAAACCCCCGTTTGACCATGGCTGTGCCAGCACGCCCCGGCCCTGTCAACGCGCCCACTGCCTTGGGCCTTGCATGCCCCGCCCGGGAGCCCTATTTCCTGTGGGCAGCTTGGAAAGGCGGCGGTTGAGGCTACCGGTCGATCCTGTAAACTCCTCGGACTTTGAATCATGCCCAGGGCCGGGACCGGCCCGGCTCTGGATGACGCCCTGAATGACTTACGCCGCTGCCGACGAAATCACCTCTCCGCGCTCGACCCGCATCAAGCTCCACGCCCCGGCGGACTTCGAGGCCATGCGCAAGGCTGGCCGCCTCACGGCCGAGGCGCTCGACCTGCTGGTGCCGCTGGTGAAGCCCGGCGTGACCACGGATGAACTCGACCGGGTGATCGTGGAATTTGCCCGCGACCACAAGGCGGTGCCAGCCCCGTTCAACTATCGCGGCTATCCCAAGTCGATCTGCACCTCCATCAATCATGTCGTCTGTCATGGCATTCCCAACGACAAGCCGATGCGCGAGGGCGACATCGTCAACATCGACGTCACGCTGATCGTCGATGGCTGGCATGGCGACTCGAGCCGCATGTATCCGGTTGGCGAAATCAACCGGAAGGCCGAGCGCCTGATCGAAGTCACCTATGAATGCCTGATGCGTGGCATCGCCGTGGTGAAGCCTGGCGCCCGTCTCGGCGATATTGGTCACGCGATCCAGACACATGCCGAGGCTGAGCGCTGTTCGGTGGTGCGCGATTTCTGCGGTCATGGCCTCGGCCGCAACTTCCACGATCATCCGAATGTGCTGCATTATGGCCGCCAGGGCGAGGGTGTCGAACTCAAGACCGGCATGTTCTTCACAATAGAACCCATGATCAATCTCGGCCGGCCGCATGTGAAGATCCTCGGTGACGGCTGGACCGCCGTGACCCGTGACCGTTCACTTTCTGCCCAGTTCGAGCACACGGTCGGCGTCACCGAGACCGGGGTAGAGATCTTCACCCTGTCGCCCAAGGGCCTCCACCACCCCCCATACCGGATCTGACGGACATGCCGGGATTTGGGGATGCCCAGGACAGCACACCCCACTTCCTCGGCCACCGCGAACGCCTCAAAGAACGATTTCGAGAACACGGCGGGCAGGCGCTTCCCGATTATGAACTGCTCGAAATGGTCTTGTTCAGGGCCATCCGGCGCGGAGACACCAAGCCCATCGCCAAGCTGCTGATCGCACGCTTCGGCAGTTTCGCGGAAGTCCTGAGCGCCCCTCCCGACCGCCTGATGGAGGTCCCCGGCGTCGGCGAGGCGGTCGCCACCGAGATCAAGATCGTCCATGCCGCAGCGTTGCGGCTCATGCGCGGTGCCGTGCTGAACCGTCCCCTGCTCTCAAGCTGGAGCGCAGTTCTCGACTATGTGCGCGCCGCCATGGCCTTCAGCGACATCGAGCAGTTCCGCATCCTGTTTCTCGACAAGAAGAACCAGCTGATCGCCGACGAGGTGCAGCAGCAGGGAACAGTCGACCATACGCCTGTCTATACCCGAGAGGTCATCAAGCGGGCGCTCGAACTCGGCGCCTCGGCAATCGTGCTCGTGCACAACCACCCCTCGGGCGACCCCTCGCCCTCTGCGGCAGACATCGAGATGACCAGAACGCTGGTCGACGCCACCCAGAGGCTTGGGCTCACCATCCACGATCACGTAATCGTTGGCCGCAAGGGCCATGTCAGCTTTCGCGCCAGCGGCCTGATCTGAGCATCGCCAAGGCTTCCGGCGTATCGATGTCGGTGAGTACCGCCGCATCGGGCATTGCGACCTCGACGATCTCCTCCGCCAGACCCGGGAACAGCCCCCGCGCGCCCGCATCACCGCTCTGCGCCTGAAGCGCCGCGAAATGTTCGCGACCCCACAGCACGGGATTGCCGCGCCGGCCCTCGAAGACCGGAATGCAGATCGAGCGGTGCTCCGCCGGATTGTAGGCCGCAATCAGCCGCCGGACGGCATCCGGACCGACCAGCGGCATGTCGCCAAGCCCGATCACGGCGGCGTCGGTATCTGGTGGAAGCGCCGCCACGCCCGCCCGGAGGGAACCTGACATACCCTCGGCATATCGGCTGTTGTGCACCATCATGACTGGCAGACCCCGCAGGGCCGCCTCAACCTGTTCCCGGTCCCTGCCGGTGACAACGACTGTCAGATCGGCCGCCTGACGAAGCGACGCCACCGTGCGGCGGATCATCGGCTGTCCGTCAACGTCGGCGAGCAGCTTGTTCTCCCCCATGCGGCTCGACTGTCCCGCAGCCAGCACAACTGCCACGACGAGCGGCGCACGCTGGGTCTTGGGCTTGCCCTCGCGCGGTGCGGGCCGTGTGGGTATCTCCGCCAGAAGCCCGCCCGCCCCCATGTCCATGATGTCTTCGGCCGTGACGCGAACATCCGCCATGACGCGCGCCAGCACCCAGTCGAAGCCGTTGAGCTTGGGCGATCGGGCGCAGGATGGCACGCCGATCACCGACACCCCGCCCAGCGTCCCGAACATCATGAGATTGCCGGGATCGACCGGCATGCCGAGATGCACCACCTCGCCTCCGGCCCTCACGAGTGCCATGGGTATGATGTCGCCCCGGTCGACGATGGCAGACGCGCCAAAGACAAGGATCGGACTGGCGCCCTCCGCCTGCTGAGCGGTAATCGCCGCCGCCACCTCATCCACGGAATGCTCCACAATGCGGACGCTGCCCAGCGTACCGCCCAATGCGCTCACACGCTCGCGCATGGCCTCTTCCGACTTGACGATGATCGAAGGCTTGGTCTGCGGCAGCCTGCTGATCACCAGTCCGGCGCGCTTGTCCCGAAACGGCGCTACCCGCAACAAGGGCTCTTTGCCGATGATCGCCAGCGCCTTGTCCAGAACCCCGCGCGGCACAGAGAAGGGAATGACCTTCACGGTCGCCACCATCTCCCGTACTTCGACAGGCGCATAGGGCTGAACCGTTGCCAGTGTCAGGCTCTCGTCCAGCCGGTTGAGCGCCCTCACGCGGCCAGCATCGACGAGAGCCAGCCCCCTGCAATCGGCGTAGAGATTGGCGCGACCGGTGAACGGCGCCTGCGCAACCGTGCCCGCCGCACCAATCGCCCGGGCCACCGCGGCAGCCGCCTCATCCTCGGGGACATCATCAGGCCCTAGTCGAGCCGCGAAGACGGTCTCGATTCCCGATGCCCGCAGCAGCGCGAGATCATCCGGGCTCAACACCCGGCCCTTCTTGAACATGCCATCGCGGTGCTTCACCGTGTGGGCGAGGATTGCCCCCTCAGCCTCCGCAAGCGGCAGCTCCCCAAAGATCATCTCAAGCCCCGAGGCGCAGCGCGCGTGTCATTTCCGCCATGATCGACACGGCAATCTCCGGCGCACCCCGGGCCCCGATATCAAGGCCGATAGGGCCGCGGATCCGCGTGACATCGGCGTCCGCAAATCCCGCCTCACGCAGACGCGCCACACGCGAGCCCTGCGTTTTGCGTGATCCCAGCGCACCAATGTAGAAAACATCCGACGCGAGCGCCAGTTTCAGGGCCGGATCATCGATCTTCGGATCATGGGTGAGAGCGATGAGAGCAGTACGGGGATCAAGACCCATGGTCGGAATCACCTCATCCGGCCATTCATCGTGAAGCATCACACCCGGAAACCGTGCGCCGGTCGCGAAGGCGCCCCGCGGGTCGATCACTGTCATGTCGTAACCGAGTTGCTGTGCGATCGGTATGACCGACTGTGCGATGTGGACCGCGCCAATGATCACCAAGCGAAGCGGTGGGTTGTGGATGTTGATGAACTGCCCGTCATGACTGCTGGACTGATCGAAGCGGAAGGCTTCCTCGAGCCTGTCGGCGAGCGGATCCCTGGCAGCCTCGCTCCGAGGTACCAGACGCTGCGCGCCGCTCGTCAGATCGGTAATCAGGGCGACTGCCCTGCGCTGGGCGCGCGCCTCCAGAAGTCCATCGAGTACCTGCCGCCTCACGTCACCGGCTCCACGTAGACGGCAATACGGCCGCCGCACGCCAACCCCACCTTCCAGGCGGTCTCATCCGCCACGCCGAACTGCATCAGGCGCGGCGCGCCAGAGGAAATCACATCCAATGCCTCCGTGACCACCGCGCCCTCGACGCACCCCCCGGAAACCGAACCGATGAAGTTCCCCTCCGCATCGATGGCCAGTTGGCTTCCGACCGGCTGGGGTGCTGAGCCCCACGTCTCCACCACCGTCGCAAGTGCCACCTTGCGGCCCTCGCCCAGCCAGCGCGCCGCTTGTTCGAGAATGGTATGGTCGGATGCCGCCATGCCAGGACCTCCTAATGCAAAGCCTTGCGAATCCAGTTCCGCGCGTCGTGCCCACCAGACGCGGGACCGGCAAGCGCAACCGCCAGATCACGCAGACTGTCGAGGGAATGAACAGGCCGGAACTCGTCGACATGGGGCATCATGGCACGGATTCCGCCGGCCACGGCCTCAAACCCGTCATAGCGCAACAACGGGTTCAGCCAGATGATGCGTTTTGTCTGGCGGCGCAGCCGCTCCATTTCATTGGCCAGCGTGTCGGTATCCTCGCGATCGAGGCCATCGGTCATGATCAACACTTCCGCACCCTGCGTGAGCACCCGACGCGCCCAGCGGTAGTTGAACTCGCGCAGCGACGTTCCGATCCGGGTGCCACCGGACCAGTCCTTCACGGCCCCCGAGACCTTTGCCATGGCCTCGTCGATGTCACGGCGCTTGAGCTCTCTCGTCACGTTGGTCAGCCTGGTGCCGAACAGGAACACCTGCACACGGTCGCGATCATTGGTGAGTGCATGGAGGAAGTGCAGGAACATGCGCGAATAGTTTGAACAAGAGCCAGATATGTCACAGAGCACCAACAGTGGCGGCTCACGCCAAGCCTTCTCTCGACGCGCAAGATCGATGAAATGCCCACCCGCCCGCATCGAACCCTTCAGCGTCCGGCGCATGTCAATGGCGGCACCATCCTGCGCATGCTGCCAGCGCCTCGTCATGATCTCGCTCCGGAGCAGGCGGAGGCGGGCGATCGCGGCGCGCGCCTCGGCCTGCTCGGCCACGGTCATCTGTTCAAAGTCCTTGCGCCGCAACACTTCCTGCGCCGAGGCCGTGAAACTTGCGTCGATTTCGATGTCATCCTTCTTTTCGCGCTGCTGGCTCTGACTCTCCCGCGCGTCGAACATCGCCTCGGCTAGACGCCGGAACCCCGCCTGCTTCGCCTTCTCGCCGGCATCGCGTGCAACCTGATGAAAGAACAGCTGCATGAGCTGCTCCAGCATCTTGGGCTTCTTCCAGAAGACATGGAACGCCTGGTCGAACACCTCGCGCTGGTCGCGTCGTTTGACAAAGACCGCGTGCAGTGTCCAGTAGAAGTCATCCCGGGTCCGCAGAGAGCCCATCATCGCCGCATCAAGGGCGTCAAGCACGGCTCCAGGCCCTACCGGTATGCCCGCCTCGCGCAACACGCGGGCGAAATGCATGATGTTGTCCGCCAGTCGCCCCGACAGCGGGCGTTGGTTCTGGTTGGCGGGTGTCGAAAAGGGATTCATCGCCTTTATGTATGCGCCATCGTCCGGATTTCATCCTTGATCTGGTCAAGGATGCGCTTGGCCTCGGTGCCCTGCATGCGGCTGATGTCGTCCTGATACTTGAGCAGCACGCCCAGCGTGTCATTCACCGTCTGCGGGTCGAGCGACATGGCGTCGAGTTCATGCAGCGCCGTCACCCAGTCCAGCGTCTCGGCGACACCCGGTGCCTTGTAAAGGTCGCCCCCGCGCAGCGACTGAACGAACAACACAACCTCCCGCGCCAGCGTCTCGGAGGCTCCAGGACGCCGGGCCCTGACGATTTCGAGCTCGCGCCGGGCATCCGGGTATCCGACCCAATGATAGAGGCAGCGGCGTTTCAGCGCGTCATGCACTTCACGGGTCCGGTTGGAGGTAATGATGACGATGGGAGGTTCCGCGGCCCTGATGGTGCCAAGCTCCGGGATGGTCACCTGGAAATCCGACAG
>Ga0129333_10002687_pt1 | contig 16584 bp, 17 predicted proteins | sample CPB6_08_DNA_FD_94474 | JGI IMG/M metagenome (GOLD analysis project Ga0129333, IMG submission 94474) | Freshwater to marine salinity gradient microbial communities from Chesapeake Bay, USA - CPBay_Sum_0.6_0.8_DNA | ecosystem: Environmental > Aquatic > Marine > Coastal | place: USA: Chesapeake...
GCTTTCAAGAAAGGATGCAACCGCTGCATCTGCTTTGCTGAAACAGATTATTGAACAGCGTGACGCTGAATCTGCCAAGCAACCCGCCAATCCGAGTGAGTCGGACGCAGCGGTGAAACTGCTGGAGGCGCTCCAATACCGCGAGCTGCTAAAGGCAATCGCAACCCGATAAAGGAAATCATCATGCTAGAAAAAGTCATTGAAAAACTAGATGCAATCGAAGCATCTAACGCTGCAAAACTTGCTGAGACCGCTGAGGCTGTAAAGACTCAAGTTACCGAGGCTGTGCAGGCAGTCAAAGCAGAAACCGAGCAAAAACTTGCCGCTCTTGAGGCAAAGATTGCCGCCCCCTCCATCATTCGCCCAATCCACAAGACGATCCGTGGTGAGGCAAACCGTCGCTTCCGCGATGTGCTCAAAGAGTACATGAAGGGTGGCAATCAGGTTGAGCGCGAAGTAAAGATCTTTGAATCTGTCGATCAGTTCGACGGGTACATCAAAGAAGCATCTGCGCTTACCGGTTCTGGCTACGATGTTGGTGGCCGTACCGCTTATGACCCCGTGTTTGCCGCTAAGCGTCTCGGCAATCCGATGATGGATCTTTCCCGCATTGTGGCAACTGATGGTTCTGCCTACCAGTTCCGCGTAAAGACCGGCAACGCTGGCGCTCAGTGGGGCTACACGGTTCAAAACAACGGCGCATCAACGACTGAAGCAACGTCGATTTGGCAGGTAATCCTCAAAGACTTGAACGCACAGTTCCCGATTCGTACTGCTGCGCTTGACGATATTGACGGTCTTGAGCCCAACGTTGTTGACGACATGCTAATGGAATTCCAACAGGCAATGGCAACCTCGATGGTTCAGAATAACGACCAATCGGGAACCGGAACCTCGGTATCGACTGGCGGCGCTGATGGTCTGCGCGGTTTAGATCAGTATGGTGGCGCAAATGCAACCTACACGGGCGGTACAGTTTCCGCGGCTGCTTTTGGAAGTTCGGGAACGGCAACCACCAACGGTCTGCATAGCCTTGCAACCTATGACCAGTTGACCACCAACGCAAACACTGTGGGTGCGAACAACATTGTCTATAAAGACGTTGTTAACTTCATTTACAGCTTGCCGCAGCAATACTGGACCCCGACAGCTCGCTTCATGATTAACCCAATCTTGTTGCAGGGCATCCGTGGTTTGGTTGACGATCAGAAGCGTCCGATCTACATCGACGGTCTGAGCCGTGACGATGGCATCGTTGGTAAGTTGCTTGGCTTTGATGTGGTGGTTAACAAGTACGTTGACAATCCTTCTCAGCCCACAACCGGCGCGGCAGGTACGACGTCTTATTACCCAATGTACTTTGCTGACTTCCAGCAGTTCCACACCATCGTTATGCGTTTGAGCATGGTTCTTCGTCGCTACGACCAGACGCTCCCAGGCTCAATCACGTTCTACGGCGAGACTCGCGCGGCAACATCTGTGCGCGATCCTAACGCTGGCGTACGTTATCGCTCGACTGGCACTGCGGCTTAATTTAAGAGGGCGAAAGCCCTCTCCCTCTATGGAGAGACTATGAGACAGGTAATTTTAGAAGGGCTTAAGCAGGCTCTCCACGAGGGCAAAGCCAAGGTGAACCTCGCTGAAGCCTCAGCCCTCACGGGCTCGGGCTCCGGCGTTGGTGGCCGCGTCTATAACGAAGATGTGTTTGCAAGTCTGCGTTACTGGAACCCTTTCCGGGTTTACGCTAACCAGACCATGACAGCAGATTCGGATATTCAGTTCACGGTCAAGACGGGTAACGCTGCAAACAGCACAAACCCCTGGGGCTACACGGTAAACGCTAACAGCGGTTCGCCCAACATCGCGACGAGCATTTGGCAGCTTCCGATGCGCGTTATTAGCGCTCAGATGCCGATTCGTGCGGCGGCGATGGATGACATCAACGGGTTAGATGCTGCGCTTGCCGAAGATCTTGCAATGGAATTTAGCCAGATCGAAGCCGCGTCAATGGCAATCAATAACGATCAGGCAGGATCGACAACGACAAGTACAGGCGCGACCAACGGTCTGCGCGGTCTTAAGATGTACGCAGGAACAGCAGGTTCTACGGCGGCTTATGGAAGCTCGGGAACGGCTATTACAAACGGCATCCATACGCTCAACACTGTTGGTTATACGCATAGCGGCGGCATTGAGTGGGAAAGCCTTGTAGACGTTGCTAACGCTCTTCCGGGTCAGTTTTGGAGAATGCCTGGGACGGCGTGGATGATGCACCCAACGGCGCTGCAAACTTTGCGTGAATACACTCATGCAAGTAATTCGTACGCGTTGGTTGAAACTGGCGAAAAAGACGAAGGCCCAGGTGTCAACATCATGGGCTGGCCGGTTATCGTCAATCCCTACTTAGACGCTCCTGCAATTGGTGCTTCCCCTATTTACCTAGCTAACTGGCCTCGATTTATGTGGATCGTTGACCATTCGGAGATGACGCTGCAACGCATGGAACAAACGCAGCCTGGGACAATCACGATCTACGCGGAAAAGCGTTTGGTCTCGACTGTGCGTGATGTAACCGCTGGTGTTCGCTTGATCGGGGCTTAATATGCCAAGCCAGCTACAGGGTAATTTCGGAGCGGGTTCTAGAAACCCGTTCAACTACCAAAAGGTAGTGCAATCAAACCGTGACATTGTTTCGCAATGGCTCACGCTCGACGAAATCACCAATCAGCTCAATCTTTTTGCAGATGAGTCGCAAGATGCTTATCTTGAATCGCTTGAGCTGGCTACGCGCATGGCTATTGAGGATTATTTAGGGTTCCCGATCTGCAATGTAACTTATGAAGTTGGTTACATGATCTCGGGTTTGATGGCGGCTCCAGTTTCTTTAGACTTTCCCGAAGTCTCGCAAACTGGTGTAACAATCAATTCGGTAAAGTATTACAACGATCTAAACCCTCCGGTTCTTACGACAATCACGAGCTCTAATTATTACTTTGACCCGACTGGGAATAAGCTAGTTCTTTTCGAGGTTCCCAACAACATCAACACCTACATGACTGCTCCGATGCTCTGCCAGTACACGCTACAAGGCAGCGTTATCGGTCAGTATCCCGTGGTTAAGCAAGCGGGGCTGATGTTGCTCACGCATTTTTACAATAACCGGGCTGCAATTTCCGAGGCTAAGCAGTATCAGCTTCCTTGGGCAATTGACCAGTTGTTAAGACCATACAAGACTTTGGTGATGTAATGGTTTTACGCGTCGATCAAATCACCATCAACAATCTGACGTTTGGGCTTACCAATCTTGGCGAGCAAACAACGACAGAGACCGCATGGTTTCAGACGCGAGCAAAAACCAAGTCTGTGCATAACCGCATTCGGACGCTTGAGAAGTTTCGGCAATACGACAACATGATTGAGTTCACCGTGAACTACACGCCCAACATGCGTACGATTTCCGATGCTCAAGAGGCTTACAGCATTTCCTTCCGAGACAAATCTTGGCGGATCGCAGAGGTTTATGAGCATGATGATCGGCAATGGGTAACGTTCACTTGTTACCGTAACGAACCAACGGTTGCAGTCTGATGGGCCAGAATTCAGCCGTTACCTATGCTCAAGCGATACAGGCGCAGCTAACCTCGGTTTGTACGCCCACGCCGGTCTATGCTGTGTTTAACCGCAACTTTTCAACCGAACCGACATTCGTTACTTGGCAGCTTAGAGATGTTCACCAGCCGGTTTATACGGGGCCGCAATCCGTTAAAGGTATAGACCGACCTGTCTTTCAAGCGACAGTCTTTGCTCAGCAAATGGCAAATTGTTACTCGAAGGCTCAGCAGATTGTCGATGCGCTCCACGGCTATCAGGGAACATTTGGCGGCTTATTTTTTGTGGCAAAGATAGACGTTGATTGGCTTTTCCACACATACGATAATGACAGCAAGCTACACCAGATTGTTTTAGATTCAACTTTAGACATTCCTTCGTGAGGTGAAAAATGGCTCTCCCTAATAAAGTTTTACCCGGCTTCAGCGCCTCGCTATATTGCCAGCCGGGGGCTACGCCAACTGTCGTTCCAACCGCAGACTTGGATGACCACACAATCATTTCGGCTCTTGCTATAGATGCCAATCTGGTTCCAGTGGAAGCAATTCCTGCGTTTGGTCAAGACGATGCAGTTGCTAACTTCTCGGTTGCTGGTTCGCGTCAATCCGATAAGATTCCGACCCAATCCGCGCCAACATCTATGACGGTAGTAGCCGCATGGAATCCGGCAAATACAAACCTTCTTTTGCTTCGCGCCGACGCTTATAACGGCACGATTGATCGTACGTTTATCATTAAGGCAACAGACGGAACCAATAACGTCTACTTTGCATTTAATGGTCGCGTGAGTCAGTGGACAATTGATCCTGCCCCTGGCGCAGAAGCTCAGGTTACTTTCACAATTCACCCGAGGGGTAATCAATTTGGTTGGTCAAACAACACTTGATGAATTAGTAGCGCTGATGGCGGAATTCAGGGGCGACCTTCATGCTATGGCAAAAGGGCATCCCTTTACCTTACAAGAGGTGGATGCCGCCTTACAGGAAGCCAGCCCCGGCGGGGCCGAAGCAGTCTGTCTTTCAGTGTTGAGGGCTCATGCAAAGAGCGAGTGATGATCTGCTGGCTTACTTGGTCACGCAAGCCCAGACCGGTTCCAAGAACTGGTTTGGGTATCCCCAACAAAGGCTTATTAATATTAGCCTTTGCCACAAGATCGCAGAAAATCATGCGCCAGATATGACACCAGACGAAGTCGTAAATTATGTGATTCGTCTCAACGATCTAATCTTTAAAAAGATCGTGACAAATGGGAAAGATTGAGGTTAAAGGTTTCCGAGAGTTTGAGGATTCGCTTTTAGAATTAGCTCAAGAATTCGGCACGACCAAAGCCAGACGCTCATTACTTCCCGGTCTTAAATCTGCGATGGAGCCCGTAAAAGCGGCGATCCGCGCAAGAGTTCCTGTCGATACTGGAAAGCTACAACTTAAGGTTCGCAACGGCGCGAAGGTTGCGACGCGTAAAGACAAGTTTAAAAAGTATCTTAGCCGCGACACAGTTGCTTTTGGATTTGTCGATGTTGGTGTCGGCTACAGAGATGCTAAGGGTGAGTACAGGCCGGCAGCAGAGGCTATAGAATTTGGTACGGCTGAGGTTCCTGCTAGGCCGTTTATACGAAACAGTTTCCAATCAATGGCAAGCTCCGCTCTTGACCGGTTAGCGTCTCTTATGAGCGCTCACATGGATCTCTGGGCGGCAAAACAACGAGCAAAGGTTAGAAAATGAGATTACAAGACAAGTTTGGTTCTTCGTTCCAAAGGCAGAAATACGCAGACATTGATTTCGCTGGACATGCTCTTAAGGTCTATCTTCCAACCAGGAAGGAAATGCTTGAGCTTGAGGGCAAGATCAAAAACCCTCCTGATGCTTTACTAGAGCAAGAATACGCAAAGCTAGTCGATACGTTTGAAAAGCTCTACAAGATCAACAAGACTGTAGAAGTCGAGCGCAAAGACGATGACATTGTGGTCGAGGGTCGAAGCCTAAAAGAAGCGTCGCGGTTCAAAGCCCAAGAGATCATGCGCGAGATTGCGCTTATTAACTTAGTCGGTTTTGAGGAAGGGCAAGAGCTCTTCGCGCTTTCTTACGAGGATATTTCCGAAGCCTTCTCTCCAGCGCAGATTAAGCATCTGACCGAGCTAATTGAAAAGGCGGTGAATCCAGATTACAAGGAAGTCGAAAAAAACTAAAGCGGTCACTATATCGGCAGATTCGGGCGGCGATGATCTTTAACGGTCAGTCTCCCGAGGTCATAGAAAGCCTTGATGTAGTGACCACGCGAGAGCTAGAATTGATGTACCGCGATGGCATGATTGGCGCGAGACAAAACTTAATGTTGATCTCGCATCTGATGGCGATTGTTTACAACGCGCTTTCTAAAAACCCGATCAAGAGTCGAGAGTTTTTCCCGCATCTGGAGGAGTATTTCGTCCCTCCAAACTACATGACAAGACAAGAACGAGACTTTCTGGCGTTTACAAGTCTGCCAGGGTTTAAGTCAGAGTTTTTAGACATCTTAGGGGGAAACAATGGCCGGTAAGCTAATCGCAGCCCTACAAGTTGCACTTGGTCTTGAGAGCGCAAAGTTCGTTCAAGAGATTGACAGGGCTAAAGCCAAAACCCGCGAAATGCAAGTCAGTGTCAATCTGCTTGGCACTGCGATGGGCGCTTTGCGAAGCCCGATGTTACTAGCTGCTGCTGCCGCTGGAGCATTTGCAACTTCTTTTTTCAAAGCTGCGGATGCTGTTAACGACTTCGCTGAGGGTTCGGGTTTAGCGATTGAGGAAGTCTTGGCTCTCCAGAGCGCGATGGTTCAATCGGGGAAAGAAGCCGATAACGCCGCGCAGATGTGGGATCGATTCTCGGTAACGTTGGGCGCTGCCGCTGATGGTCAAAAAGAACAAGCGGATCTGTTCAAGGAATTAGGCGTAAGTATTGCCGACGCTGGCGGTCTCTTAAGACCCGAGATCGACATCTTCCGAGATTTAACGTCAGTTCTTTCGGGCATGAGCGCAGGCGCTGAGCGGGCTCGATTACAAGTTCAGCTTTTCGGAAAACAGTTTGGCAATCTTGATATTTCTAAGATAGACCAGCTTTCAAGAAACACCGACAAGTTCTCAGGCGAAGCAAAGAAGGGCGTATTAGCTATCGGTGAGATCGGTGACGCTATCGACCAGATGACCGAGAAAGCGAAGATTGGCTTTCTTACGCTGATGGGCAAGGCGCGTGACGCATACACGGGCATTAAAAAGTTTCTTGGCTTTGGCGAAGAGGAGCCCGCGGTTCCCGCCCCGGTGGTCGGCGTTACGCAGGGTGGTAGACAGTCTGGTACAAGAGTTAAAGCCGTAAAAGACTCGGGCGCAGAGTCTGCTGCAAAAGCGCTTAAGACATACCTTGAGGGCTTAGACGCTCAGATTCTTAAACTAAAAGAGGGCGAAGAAGCCGCGTTACGGTTTGAGGCTGCAAAGCAAGGTGGCCCTGCTGGTCTCGCAAAGATGGAAGAAATAATCCGTCTGCGCCGCGAGGAAGCCGAGCAGCAAGAAGAGATGATGAGGCTTACAAAAGAAGCCAATCAAGAGCTGGCCGCGATGGACGATCTCCGCAAGATGCGCCAAGACCAGATCGTTAAAGATTACGAGCGCGAAGTTGAGATCGAAAAAGAGCGTATGCAGGTCATGCTAGACCTAGATCAACAAGCGCAAATCATGGCTAACAAGCAATGGGAAGATATGCAAGAAAAGAAGAAAGACGGTCAAGAGCAATTAGAAATGCTTGAAGACATTCGGGATGGGTTTAAGTCAATAGGCACAACTATTGTCGAGGCGTTTATGTCTGGCAAGTCTGCCGCGCAAGCATTCAAGTCTGCTCTTTCCTCTTTGCTTCAAAAGCTAGCTTCCCGCTCGCTGGATAAGTTTCTAGACACAATTTTCAAATCAAACATTACGGGCGCTCCTTCATTATTTGAGAACTTTATGTCTAACGTTCCCGTTCTTGGGAGCATCTTTGGTAAGCGAGCCGGCGGCGGTCCGGTTAACTCTGGCGCTCCGTATCTTGTTGGGGAAAGGGGGCCGGAACTATTTGTTCCAAGCATGGCTGGGCAGGTTGTACCGTCTTACGCAATGAGCGGAACATCGACAGTCAATAACTACAACATACAAGCAATTGACGTTAAGTCTTTTGAGGAAAGAATCATGGGCAGCAATCGAGCGGTCTGGGCGGCTAACTCTTACGCTCAGAAATCGCTCTCACCGCGGGGCAGAGCATGAGCTTCCAAACCATTCTAGACATTAGCCAAACTATCACGGTCAACAACCGGCGGATGGTCGGCCAGCAATACTCAAGATCGGGGCAAGTAAGAACGGCAATGTACGTTACTTCCGTTCCTTGGGTGTTCACAATCAAGCCTCATGCTTTTCTTTACTATCCACAAGTTCGAGATGTAATCCAGACGATTGATAACCTCGACAGGCAAACGGCGGCGACGATAACGTTTAGCTCCACAAACCTTCAGTGGTTTACCGCTTACCAAGGCGAGCTCACGAGCGGACAAGCCGCGGCGCTAACGCTTGCGTCTGTACCAGCTGCAAACGCGACTACGATTTCTGTCGGCAATCTTCCGGCGGTAGCAAGCACTGTTATTGTGTTCAAAGCTGGCGACTTCATCCAGTTGGGAAGCTATCCCTACAAAGTCACTACACAGGTCTTGAGAGGCTCAGGATCGACCGTTAACGTTACTTTGCATCGTCCGGTGATTGGTACGCCTTCAACGGGTACGCTAACGGCTGTGGGGTCTGCTTGTACGTTCTCGGTGGTTGCTGAGGTTTGCCCGACATACACGCTAAGACCCATGACCAACGGCGCATTTGTCGATTGGGATGCTGATTTCGTCTTTAGGGAGAACGTGCAGTGAGTACCCCAATGACAGCGCTTTCAAGCGCAAGCATTACCCACGGCGAGTTCGTAAAACTTACGACCTCAACAACAACCTACACATTCTGCAACGCTGCCGCTGCGATTACGGTTGGCGGCAATACTTTCTCAGGATTAGGAAGCCTTCTTTCCGTTGGCGCTGTCAATCGAGAGATCAAGGCGACTTCGATTGATATGGTCATTGGGCTGATAGGAATCGACCCGACAAACATTTCGCTAGTCTTGGGAACTAATATTAAAGGCTCGACTGTAGAAATTTGGCGAGGCTTTTTTGACTCAAACTATCAAATCATCACGAGCCCATCGACTCAATTTTTTAAGCGCTACCAAGGCATCGTTTCTAACATTTCAATCACTGAAGATTGGAACGACAACATCCGCAGCCGCACTGCTACTGCGTCGATCTCTTGCACTTCTTTCCGATCTATTTTGGAAAACAGAATCGCAGGAATTAAAACGAATCTCACGACATGGCAGCAACGCTACGCTTCAGATGCGAGCATGAGCCGAGTGGCTGCAATCTCTGGTCAATACTTTGACTTTGGAGCGCCGCCAAAATCTGGCTCACAGTCAGATCCGGGAACCGTTCAACCATCACAAACCGATCTAAACGATATAAGTCAAGCAGGATGAGATACGCCACAAAATACGACATGCCTCATCTTATTGACATGATGAAGGCTTACGCAGATGAAGCAGGAATAGAGACACTTAAGCAAAACCAAAACGAAGGGCATGTCAAAGCACTGTTCTACGAAATGATAAAGGGTCGAGGTTTCGTGCTTATTGACGATCAGTTTCGAGGGTTCTTGGCGGCTTATGTAACAAGAAACTTTTGGAACAACGCGGTTAAGGAACTTCACGAGGTAGCGTGGTGGGTGGTTCCAGAATTTAGAGATACATCTGTAGGCGGAAAACTTTGGCTGAGATTTAACAAGCTCGCACAAGATATGCTCAACCAAAAACGAGTTCAGATTGTTTGCACAAGTCTAATGCCCAACTCACCAAACATTGACTACACACGATACAACTTTAAGCCCATGCAAGCGACGTTCTCTCGAGAGTAGATCATGCCAGCATCAATCATTCTTCAGGCTATCGGTGTCACGCTAACGGGTATACCTTTGGCGGCTGCGACGTTTGCTATCAACTTCGCAGTGTCTTATGTTGTCACTCGGGCTTTTGGATCTAAACCTCCGCAATCGCAAGACACCGGAGCGAGGCAACAGGTTCCGCCGGCTAGCAACAATTCAATTCCCGTGGTGTACGGTGACGCTTGGTTAGGCGGTACGTTTGTTGATGGTGTTCTTTCTACTAATCAGAAAACGATGTATTACGTTCTGGCGATCTCCTCCATATCGTCAGACGCATCTGCAACGTTCTCATTTGACCGTACTAAGTTTTACTACGGCGACCGTCTTGTTACTTTTGACGGAACAGACCTGACAAAAGTAATTTCGCTTACAGACGGCGACGGCAACGTAGACACAAAGATAAGCGGTAATCTCTATATCAGTCTTTACACATCAACCAACGCAGGAACTATCACCTCGGTCAACGGAACTGCTCCCAATGTGACGATGGGCGGTGCGGATATTCCAGTCGCTTTGCGTTGGCCCTCATCTGGGCGGCAGATGAACGGATTAGCATTTGCGATTGTCAAACTTAACTACAACGCTGATGCTGGAACGACGGGGCTTCTTCCAATAACCTTTTATTGCAAGCATTATCCCAAAGGCGGCACTGTAGCGAAACCTGGGGATGTCTGGTACGACTACATGACCGACGCTAGATATGGCGCTGGCATGACTGGTTTAGTGGATTCCGCAAGCGCCACTGCTCTTAACACTTACTCCGATCAGACGATCACTTATACGCCATCCGGGGGAGGATCTGCGACGCAGGCTCGATACAGAATCAACGGTGTTGTAGACACGGGCAAGCCCGTTCTGGATAACGTCGAAAAGATGCTGGAATGCTGCGACAGCTGGATGGCATACAACGCGGCATCAGGTCTATGGTCGGTTGTTATCAATAAAGCAGAGACTTCTTCGTTCTCATTCAACGACACAAATCTTATTGGTGAAATCAGGGTTTCTGCTGTCGATATAAATCAGCAGATCAATCAGATTCAGATTGAGTTTCCTTCAAAGCTAAACCGAGACCAACCTGATCTGGTTTACATGGAAACACCGGCTGGACTTTTGTATCCCAACGAACCAGCTAACAGACAGACAACAACGCTAGAGTTTACGAATGATTCTGTGCAAGCCCAATATTTGGGGAACAGAAGGCTAGAGCAAGCGCGTGAAGATCTAATCGTTACGATTACTTCTACCTACCCTGGCATTCAAGTGGATGCGGGTGATGTTGTAGACATCACGAACGCAGATTACGGATGGACGAACAAACTGTTCCGCGTTATGAAAGTCTCAGAGGCGACAGTTGATGATGGCAATCTTGGCGCAACGCTTGAGCTTTCAGAATACAACGCTCAGGTTTACGATGATGCAACGATTACGGCTTTTACCGCCGCTCCGAATTCTTCGCTTCCTGCTGCCGCTTATTTTTCATCGCTAACGGCTCCAACGTTTACCAATCAACTTCCCGCCGCTAACTTCCCATCATTTGATGTTGTAACCACAATTCCCGCAACGGGAAGAGTCACTCAAGTCACTCTGTTTTACACAACATCCGCCACGCCATCTGCCACCGATTGGAAAGAATACGGCAGACAAGCGTTAAGCAATGGCGCGACGTTTACAAACTCATCGACGTTGGTGTTTACGAATATCAGCCTTCCTGGGGCTACTTACTATTTTGCTTTTTCAGTAAGTAACGAGGTTGCGGCTTCAGGTCTTAGCCCTACGAGTTCCGGCATATCGTGGAGCCCTATCCCATCCGGTCAGATCATTGGAGATCTAAACGCCGCGCGGATTATTTTCTTGCAGCAAAGCCAGACGCTTTCCGCTCCAGCTACGCCTTCGCCAACATCTGGCCCAACTTCTGTTCCGGCGGGATGGACCACAACCAACCCCGGCATCATTATTGGGCAAGTCATATGGGCAAGTTTTGGGGAATATGACCCGGCTACAAACATCACAACATGGGCAACGCCACAAGCCTTTACTTTATTTCAGTCAATTCTTTCCGATAACTATAACGGGCCAATTCCGCCAACATCGACAAGCTACGGAACAACCGGATGGTATTTGGATAAAGTGTCTGGTTCTCTGTACGCGAATTCGGCTTATTTGCGCGGCGAGCTGGTTACAGGTACGGCTGGCGCTCAGCGTATTGAGATTAACAAAACGTCGGCTAATAAAGTTGCGATCTACAACTCTGCGAATCAGCTTTTAGGATACTTTGGCGGCACTGGTTCAAGCGCTGATCCGCTTCTTTCGCTTACGCCTCAAATCACTTCAGGCTACGCACTAGGAACGTCGGTAAACCTTCCGGTTCCTACAGGCTCAAATGTTTCCAACGCTTACTTTGCAGGTCTTTCTGATAACTCAACGATTGCTTATGTTGTCAATGTCTCAACGAGCGGACGCGCTGCGGTGGCTGGAACCACGGGTTACACGGGAGGCGTCGGGTCTGGGTACACAGGTGTTTTGGGTTATGACGGGGCTTTTGATGCTGGCGGTCGATTTCAGTCGGGCACTGGCGGCACTGAAGTCTCTGTCTGCGACTCAGACGGTTACGCACTGAATCTTAGATCCGGTTCTTTCCGATACAACAGTTACACCATATCAGCCCCGACGGGATCTACTACAACATTCTTGCGAGCTGACGGAACTTGGGCTACTCCATCTGGTGGATCTGGAACAGTTACGAGCGTCAGCGGAACCGGAACGGTCTCGGGTATTACGCTGTCAGGCACAGTGACCACATCAGGAAGTTTGACGCTTGGCGGCACACTGTCTTTGACTTCTGGCAATGTAACTTCAGCGCTCGGGTACACGCCACTTTCAACAACGGGTCAGGCTTATGATTCTGCAAGGCTAGACGGTTTATCAGCATCAAGTTGGGCGAGAATCTTTCCTGGCAACTCCGGCAGAGGAACGGCAAACGCGAGCGGTTCAGGTCTAAATGTTGTGACAGGAACCGGCTTAGTAGGAACGTATGAGTTTTACGGCTCAGGGAATACGCTAACACTCCAATCAGTTTCGGATCGAAGACTAAAAGAAAACATTACGGATGAGTCGCTTGGGCTTGAGTTTGTGAAGCAACTAAGACCGGTGACGTTTACAAAACCGGGTTACCCGCTTAAGTTTCACGGCTTTATTGCTGATGATGTTTGGCAGGTGTTAAGCGAAGCTAACGATTCTTTGAGACCGCTGATTCCGACTGATGAATACGAAGGTGGACTTAAAGGGTTTGATTACATTTCAATGATTGGACCTCTTGTTAAGGCCATTCAAGATCTCAACAAAAAAGTGGAAGAATTAAATGCTTTGGTCAATAACAAAACTTGAGTGCTTACCTCAGTCTGAAGGCTTAACCAATGTTGTGGTGAAAGTCTTTTGGACGCTGATTGCAAGCAACAGTTCCGATCAGGAAATCTATACGGGTATCACTGAGGTTGCCGCTGATCCAGAGAACTTTACGCCTTACGCGCAGCTTACAAAAGAAACGGTTCTAGGTTGGATATGGGATAAGTTTGACAGGCAAGCCACTGAAGATATGGTTGCAAAACGATTAGCGGATAGAACTGCGCCGCCATTCATTGACCCACCGTTGCCGTGGGCGTAGAATACAAAAAAAGACAAGATAGCCCCGTTGTGTTGAGAGTGCTTAACCAACGTCAATTTACCGAGTGAGGGAATAGTGGCGATCTTCAATAAATTGTCGCTGACTCAAGTCAGCGGCTTCAATAATCAGATTATTGCCGGTGAGCTGGTTTACAACCAAAAGACTTACTGGAATCTGACAATCTCAAATTCTGACGGAACGGCGCGAGACCTGACAGGCTCCACCATTTCTAGCCAAATCTTGCGTCGGCAATTGTCAAATGTTCGTGACTCTCGATATGGGCTCACGTTTGATATAGCCGACTACACGCCAACGCCAACGCCGGTTAATTTAACCATCACAAACCAAAATCTTGCTGGCGGTACTTTTACGTTGGTGATTGATGAATCTGCGTGGTCGGTAATCTCAACGGATACCCAGTTAGACATAAACGCGGCGAACCCAGTTGGATTTAGCGGGAACATCAAGATAGCAATTCCGGCGAGCGGATCAACGCCAGCGCAAGATCTCATCATTTTTCTTTTGTTCTTGGTTAGATCTGATGGGGTGACAAATTGAGCGACGTTAATGTTGTAGTCACTTCTGGCAATCAGCTCACTTTAACGATTGACCAAGGTGTTATTGGCCCTCCGGGGCCAGCGGGTCCAGCGGGTCCGGCCACAAATATTCAGGGCGGCGCAGCAAATCAACTTGTTTATCAAACTGGCGCAAGTGCCACAGGTTTTGCAACCGCTCCAACGACTGGCGGCACTTATCTGAGCTGGAACGGAACGGGGTTTACATGGTCGGCTCCATCTGGGTCGGGTGATGTTACGGGCCCGTCTAGCGCGACTGATGGTCAGTTAACCCTCTTCGACGGTGCAAGCGGCAAAGTCATTAAAGCATCGTCAACAACCGGCATTTTGAAAGCTGCAAGCGGTGTTGTAAGCGCAGCGGTTGCTGGTACGGACTATGTGCCAATTACAGGAACGGGAGCAACTGGAAGCTGGAATATCAATGCGGCAACCGTGACCAACGGTGTTTATACGTCAGGCAGTTACGCCAATCCTTCTTGGATTACGTCTCTTGCTTGGTCAAAGGTCAGCGGTACGCCAACAACGCTTTCGGGATATGGCATTACTGATGGAGCGCTATCGTCTACGACCATTAGTGCAGGAACGGGGCTTTCCGGCGGGGGCGATCTTTCCGCAAACCGCACTATCAATCTTGCTAACACTGCGGTTACGGCAGGGTCTTACACAAATGCCAACATTACTGTCGATGCCCAAGGAAGGATTACTGCGGCGGCTAACGGGTCGGGTGGTGGCGGATCTGGAACGGTCACAAGTATCACCGCTGGCACAGGTCTTACCGGCGGAACGATCACAACCTCGGGAACGATTGCGCTAGCAACATCTGGGGTTACCGCTGCGAGCTACACCAATGCAAGCATCACGGTTGACACTTATGGCCGCATAACGCTTGCATCGTCAGGAACCGCTCCAGTCACGTCTGTATCTGGAACCGCTCCAATTGCATCAAGCGGTGGGGTTACACCTACCATTTCGCTCAATAGCGGTTATGGTGATACCGAAAATCCTTACGCAAGCAAAACGGCTAATTTCGTTCTTGCAGCTCCCAACGGTTCTGCCGGAGCTCCGACATTTCGGGCTATCGTTGCGGCAGACATTCCGACGCTTAACCAAAACACAACCGGAACAGCTGCTGCGATTGCTGGTGGTGCTGCCAATCAAATCAATTATCAAACGGCTGCCGGTGTAACCTCATTCATCACTGCGCCGACTACGGCTTCGACATTTTTACAGTGGAATGGAACATCGTTTGTTTGGGCGGCAACATCAGGCGCGGGAACGGTTACGTCTGTCGGGCTATCAATGCCGTCCGGCTTCTCGGTGTCTGGCTCGCCGATTACGAGCTCCGGTACGCTTTCGGTCACCACCACTTTAAACGGTATCTTAAAAGGCAACGGATCAGGATTTACAACAGCCACGGCTGGCACTGATTACGTCCCAATAACAGGAACCGGCGCAACAGGAACATGGGCAATAAATGTCTCTGGCACCGCGGCCAATCTTGCGAGTGGTGCTGCTAATCAAATTCCGTATCAGACCGGTTCGGGCACGACTTCTTACATAACCGCTCCAACCACTGCATCGACTTATTTACAGTGGAACGGAACGGCATTTGTGTGGGCTGCGGCTGCTGGTCTTGGAACCGTGACTTCTGTGGCCTTGACCATGCCAAGCGGATTTACGGTTTCTGGTTCTCCAGTGACAACCGCGGGAACGCTTGCGGTAAGCACGACGCTAAATGGCATTTTGAAGGGCAATGGCTCAGGCTTTACTACAGCCACAGCGTCGACAGACTATGCGCCAGCAACAACCGGAACTAACGCGCAGCTTCTTGCAAACAATGGAACCGGTGGCTTTTCCAATGTAACTGTTGGTTCTGGTTTGAGTTATAGCGCTGGCACTCTATCAGCGACGGGCGGCGGCGGTACAACCACCAACGCGCTGACGATGAACAATGGCGGCGCAGGCGCAGCTTCTGGCACAACATTTGATGGTTCGGTTGCTCGCACGATTAGCTACAACACGATTGGAGCGCCAAGCACAACCGGGACGAATGCGACAGGCACTTGGTCAATTGACATTACGGGATCGGCTGGATCTGCCACGAATCTAACCGGCGGCGGTACTAATCGCGTTGTATATCAAAGTGCTGCTGGAACGACCGCTTATGTAACAGCTCCAACAACAGCTTCCACATTCCTTAGTTGGAATGGAACAGCTTTTGCGTGGGTAACACCATCTGGCAGCGGTGATGTAGTAGGCCCAGCTTCCGCGAGTGATTCAAGGATTGCATTATTTGATGGCACAACCGGCAAGCTCATCAAAAACTTCACAACGGGTCTTGCTTATCTAAATGCTGGCACAGATGCCTATGTAACGGCTATTGGGCAGATCCAAGCGCGTTACGGTATATCGCTAGCGAACGCAGATACGGGCGGACTAACGCTTAGCTCTGGCACTGCCGGCAATTCAGTGACGTTCAGACCTCCAGCATCTGGTGGTAATAACACATTTGTTTGGCCCTCTAGTTATGGCAGCTTGAATCAGGTTTTGCAGACAGATGGCACTGGTACGTTATCTTGGGCGACAGTTTCTGGTGGTGGCAGTTCTACGGCTCAGAATTTTGCTTGGTTTCTTAGTTAAGGAAAAACAATGGGAACATTAGTTCTTGACGCAACCACAAAGACTATCCAGGCGGTGATGTCTGGGGCTGCGGCTACC
>Ga0129333_10002690_pt1 | contig 16578 bp, 19 predicted proteins | sample CPB6_08_DNA_FD_94474 | JGI IMG/M metagenome (GOLD analysis project Ga0129333, IMG submission 94474) | Freshwater to marine salinity gradient microbial communities from Chesapeake Bay, USA - CPBay_Sum_0.6_0.8_DNA | ecosystem: Environmental > Aquatic > Marine > Coastal | place: USA: Chesapeake...
ATTGACGTGCTCGCTCAGCGTCCACGCATCCGTTGAATCAACCCAGTTGATCGTTTTATCAGTAGTTCCTTTCAGCGTGATGCCACCACCATCAGCCGTGAGGTCCGTTGGGCTTGTGACATCACCCAAGATGATGTTCTTGTCTTCAACAACAAGGTTCTGAGTATTGATGTTGGTGGTGGTGCCATTGACCGTCAGATCACCAGCAATCGTGACATTGCCATCGAAGGTGGCCGTGCTGGTCACATCCAATGTCCCAGGGATGTCTACATTGCTAGTCCATTCGACACCAGTCCCGGCAGCATCCGTCTGTAGCACCTGCCGCGCTGCACCATCAGCCAGCTTGCTGACGGCGATCTCGGCTGTTTCTGAAATATCTAAATCAACAATAGTATTATTGGCGATCATTGTGCTTGTAACTTTGCCGGTGCCGATGGAAGTGACGCCAGCGCTATTGATAGTTACATCGCCGTTGAACTCAGTTGCTGTTGGGACATTGCTGGCATTACCCATTAAGACCAAACCAGCGCTAATGCTCGCGAGCTTGGTATGAGCAATTGCTGCAGATTCCTTGATGTCAGCATTGACAATAGTATCATCGGCAATCATCGCGCTAGTAACCGTGCCCGTATCGGCGGCGGTAATTGCTGTGCCACTAATTTTTGTCTTGTCGATTGCTGCACTTGCACTGATATCATTATTAACAATCACGCCACTGCTGATTGCTGTCACGCCACTGCTGTTAATCGTCACATCGCCACTAAAGGCAGTGGCGGTTGGAACATTGCTTGCATTGCCAAGCAAGACTGATCCAGCAGTAATGTTTGCAAGCTTGCTATGTTCGATTGCCGCCGTTGCACTAATATCGCCATTGACAATAGTCCCGTCAGTAATATTGGTGCTAGTGATTAAAACACTGCTGCCAAGAGCAGTGCTGCTTAGTACTTCTGTACCATTAATTTTATATACCTTGCCATTAGCCAAATCAATGTGTTCACTACTGGTCCAACTATCAGAACTATCGATCCAATTAAAAGTCTTATCTGTTGTGCCTTTTAATGTAATCCCCCCACCATCACTTGATGCGTCTGACGGTGAATTTCCATAGGCTAGTTCAATATTCTTATCTTCTACGCGGAGATTTGTAGTATCAATAAATGTTGTAGTACCAGAAACAGTAAAATCACCACCAACGTTTAAGTTGCCACCGATACCAACGCCACCGGTAACGGTCAGCGCACCAGTAGTGGTACTACTAGAGGCGGTACTATTCGTAGTTGCTAATGTACCACTTGTAGAAATATTTGCAGTAATGGCAGCTCGGGTATTGTCAATATGCAAATATTGAACATGATCATCATCACTCAAGCCCGTCAATGCGCCATGGTCGGAGACTGCGGTGCCAGCCCCAGCGACCTGGATAACCCTGAGGTCAAGCACATTCCGCAGACGAGCAGAAATACTGTTGCCATAAGCACCAGTTTGGTAAACCAATTTATAAAGCGGACGAAACTCGACGCTCGGAAAATTGGTTAATACTAAATCGTCAAAAGTAACTGCTTCGGCTTCACCAACATTGTCATAAATACCTTGACCCATAATGGCCAAGATTGGATAATTTAAGTTGTGGGTAGCAACTAAATATTGCACCAAGAATTTGTTGGCAGTTGCCTCAGCAACAGACCAACTGCCACTGCTAAGTAAGTTGTATTTAGGGAAACTGGTGCCAGCCTTCAGCGGGAAATTAGTTGCATTATCTCGCACCCAATCAGTTCCCTCTAGATAAAGAACAGGGATTTGCGCTGGGCCCTGCAGATCCTGCTGCCAAGTATTCGCCGTTGGCGAATTGCTGTGCGTAATAATAACTTCTAAATCTTCGTCGAAGAAGGTGCCGCCACTGATGTCAACCTGCGCGTCGGAATCCGCGCTGCCGGAACCGCTAATCGTGTAATTTGACAGCGAGAAACCGTTCGCATACACTGCTCCCCTTGTACGGTGCAGGTATTCGTGGGTTGCCCAATCCAGCGTAATCCCATGCCGCTCATCGGCGAAGTAGGGCGCTTTATCAGTCGTGGCATTCCAGTAGATATAAGAAGTTGGCGTGTCGTTTTGCCAGTCGAAATAAGTGGTGCGATAATCAAGATCACCATTTTCGTCAAAGTAAATATAATACAGGCCACTAGTAGTGGTGTCAATTGTAATAGTCTCTGAAGTAGTTTTGGTATATTTAATTCCGTTACACCAAACATCATAACTTGCGCCTACGGGCGCAATTGTGAATACGCCAGTCGACTCATTGAATGAAATTGTGCTGTCGCTTCGGTCGGCGTGGCCTTTGGGCTCCTTGGTTTGATCAATCCCAGTGATTTCACGAATATAATCAGCATTTGCGCTGGTTGCTGAGATATCAATCGGTACTAAAGCACCACTTTCAACAACATAAATTGTATTTTGATCTGTGGCCCAGCAAATTTCGCCCTCTTCCAAGTCCAGCAAACTGGCACTTAAATTGGCATAAGTGCCGCGTGCGATCCGAACTGGAGTCCTGCTTGCCGGGGTAGCCATTTTGTCGAATTAACTTGTCTAGTATTCCCGGTTTAGGTATTGAAATTCCCGCCATCAAGATTCAAATTATTAATTGCTTCACGCAATTCGATCCAGTTGCCGTCTTGCCGCACATAATAGTTGCCATCAACTGGAGCCTCTGAAATGCCACCACTAGATCCACTCGCATAATTAAAAATTTGGGGAATAAATCTAGCGACCCAAGAGGCGCCATCGAACATTAAAAATTGACCCTCTTTGGCGTCGGTCGTATCTACATTTTTCAGATCCCCTAATTCGGTATTTGTAGCCTCTATGTCTTTGCCATTGAGGCCGTCCCTCCCATTCGCACCATCCCTGCCGTCGCGCCCTGCCTTACCAGGGCCGACTAGGAGCATCCTGTCTTGAATGCTTTCAACTAACTCCTGGAACCTCTTTTCAAATACGTCAAAGCTTAAGCCGGAAGTGTTAGGCTTTTCGCTTGGTCTTAATTGTGTATTTTCTGTTTTTAGTTCAGTTATTTGTAATTCAGTAATAACCCCAGTTGAAATTACTCTAAGTCTTGGCAATAATTTCCGTAATTGTTCAACGACAATATCAAGCGGTTCATTATCAAAGTCAACCAACCATATCTTCCAACTTACCTCAAATTCAAGCGGCGCTGGATAGCGATCAATATAGATGGCCACCCCAGTCCCGGCTTCCGCTGGTGGCTTGCCATCGACAATTTTGATGCGTGCAAGCAGCTTTAAGACTGGATCGCTGCCGATCAAATCCCGTATGTCGGCAGCGGAAAGGATCACGGTGAACTTTCTATCCGTCTAGGTTTCCAGTTACCCGGCCTTGCGTGTACCGCGTCCAGGCGCCAGCCTACGCCGCTTTCCATGTCCATTCCGAGCGCGATTAACGTTAGGCTTTTCAAGCCTGAAGCCGCCACCTTCGGTATGGCTAACGTCGGCACCACCCTTGCCCATCAAGCCCCGAGCACGACGCTCGCGAGCCAAGGTCGCCCGGTACTCGCGTTGTTTAGCACTTTCATTGCGTTTCTTATCATAGTCATACTTCTTTTTGCGCGACTCGGAATTCTTCGCGTAAAACCGCGCCGTTCGACTTTTAGCGGCCATTCTTCCTCCGATTCAAACGTCCACTTGCGCCATTTCTTGGCTTCTTATTTATTGGACTTGCTTTCGGGGCATACTCGCTAATCGGCTTGGCTTGTGTTGCCTTTTTCTTGAAAGGTGCCGCCAATGCTTTTGACATTGCCATTATTTTTTACCTTGCTTATGAGCACTGGCACCACGCTTGGTACTCTTTGACCCTTTTTTTAATCCGATCTTGTTTAATGTGCCATAAACATATGCGCCAGCCCTTTCACCGGTAAGTCCTTTTGCTTTGGCAGTTTTCTTGAGCTGGCGGGCTGCGAATTCAGCCTTTGTCATTCGTTTTTTTGCCATAGGGCGAACGCATTTACCTAGAATGCCGATTACAGATCAGAATTGTCCGCATTCTTTTGGCCAGGGGCATATCCATACTCACCCAACGATCCATCACTAACCGGATCAGTAATAGATCTATGCTGCACCCTAGGATGAGTAGAAACAATGTCGGCATCAAAGTTGATACCATCTTCAATGCGGGGCCCATTGCTATAAGTGATTTCATTCATCGTCCAGAACCTGACAGAGTTTTACGAGTTCAGCCTTTGATGCATTAGACTTAAATGGTATGTTTTCCTCCTGGAGCAGCTCCATTAATTGGGCGCGGGTCATCAATTCAAAATCAAATTCTTGGTCAACTTCATCTTCCTCAAGGCGAGGTTCAATTACCTCGATATCCTTTTGCGAATCATCAACTACACGCTTGTAGCCAAGTTCTGAGTAGTCGCGTGCTTCGGCGCTATAATTTGCATAGACGACATCGCCGTCCTTCTCAAATTTCCAGGGGCGATTACGTAAATGCATAAAAATAGGGAGCGACTTTTGCCACTCCCTATGGTTCCAATCGCTGATTAAGCGATCAGCCAACGTTATCCACGGCGTCCAGGAATACCGAGAAGCCAGTAATGGCGCCAGCAGTGCCGGTGCTCTTGGTGCCAGCAGTGTAGGTATACTTCACATTGCTGATACCGCTGAACAGGGTGCCACGCACATGAGCGATGTACACGCCGTTGGTGTCAACCTCAGCCATATCGGCAGAAGTAATGGTGTAGAAGACGGCGTCACTATTGCCGGCATCCTTCAGTTGGATGGTAGCGTTAGTGCCATCGCCGGCCTTTTGCACAACGGTGGCATCCAGCACAATCACGCGAATGGTGTTGGCAGTGCCGAGATCCATCCCCACATCAGCAGCGGTGGTGGTGATCTTCATGTTGGCATCAAGATCAAACTTTTCCCGAGGGAAAACGCCAGTAGAACGAGCCATGAGAGTACTCCAGGTTTGGTTTGCAGAGCCCGCCCCGCAGAGAGATGGCGCGACTCACAGTAGTTTGCCAATAAAAAAGCCCCCGAAGGGGCTTGGGAACATTCCGCAAGGATCCTATCAGGAAACAGCGGCGGTTGCATCAACATTGGTGAGTCGCGCAGCGGCCCTACCATTCACTAAAGCAAGCCCGCAGTACCATTCCACGCGGGTCACCAGAGTGGGCGAATCGGTGGCTTCACCCAGGTCGCGCACTTGCACGCCACCATTCTGGATTCCGGTCAGCAGATCGTTGCCAAAAGCAACGACATAGATGGACTGGTTGTTGGCAGTGCCATCGAGGATGGCCACATTCTGATGATCGCGATCCAGCTCGATCACAGGCAGGCCGGCATACACCATTTGCTGGTAGCCAAACTCATTGCGCATGATGTCGATCTGAGCCGACAGACGAGCGCGCTTGGTGAGGTGGCGACGGGCAGACTTGGACATCACCAGATACTTGCTGCCGCCCTGGGCGTCAACAGCATCAATGGCTTCGTCCAGAGCACCCAGATCCAGAGCCGAGGCACTGGAGGCATTGCGGATCACCTGGGAGTTGGTGCCGTAAGCAGCAGCAGGCAGGCGGGTAGCCAGGCCGTCAAACTCAGCAGCGGTGCTGTTGGAATCACCGTTGATGAACAGCGCTTCCCAGGCCAGGCGCATTGCGCGGGTCTTGGCTTGGATTTGGTAAGCGCGAGCTTCGGGGCCCTCAAGGTCAACGATGGCGCGATCGACTTTGATGTCGCCACCGAAGAGCTTCAGGCTCTCGGACTGTTGCTTGACCTCGGCATAGGTTTCTTCGTAGCCAGCATTAAACTGACGGAAACCCACATCGCCAAGCGACTCTTCACGCTTCCAGAAAAGGCCGTTGCCTTGGATTTCGCGGAAGGGGAGAACGCTCAGCAGCGAGCCGGCGGCCAGTTCAGTAACGATTGCACGTTCCTGAGGATTGGTGGAGTGCTTTTTAGCCTCCGCAAGAGTAAGAGCCATTTTTCTAGTGGGAAGATGAACAAATAGCTAGGTGAAACTACGTTGGCATCACGCCGAAACGTCGGAACACCCTGCCCGTGACATCACGTCCACTAGCTTCGGGTGTTGTCTACCTAGTATGCCAAGACTTTTATCTATACCAAAAGAAATAACAAAAAACCGGCCTCTGGGCCGGCTTTGATTTAATCAAAATTAGCTAATCAAAAATAATTTGCTATTTTAATTAACTAAACGCCTTCAGGAAAAGCTCTTCTCGGCTCATTGAATTCAGGTCTTCACCCGTAATTCCGTTTGCATCAGTGCCGCCATAGCCAATTCCAGCACCAGAGCCCTTGGCGCCCTTGAAAAACGTACCATAAATTGGATGATTTTTAAAAGTACTCAAATAAGATTCGGGATCGATCCGCTTGCCAGATTCTTTATCCAACACCGGGTCGCCGGCACCATCTACAACCGTCAAGCTGCCATCATTTTCAAGTCTAAACTGGGCACCAATCTGATTGGCCAGCATATCAAAGAAAGAGACGCCATCGGCAGAGTCGGTCCTTCCGCCAGCAGCGAAGAATACCTTCTCAAGAGAATACCGCTTTCGGAAGTCTTGCAGTTCCTTCCGTGCAGAATCTGCGATCTTTGCAGCTTCAGCGGCCTGCGAACCATATTTCTCTTCAAGCAACGCAGTCCGTTCATCAGCAGCAGCCTTTGCCGCCGCAGCAGTCGCTGCTTCTTCTTGAAGTTTTTGATATTCGTCAGGATTGATTTGAGCAAATTTGCTTAATTGTGTTTCATAATCCTTGGTTTGGCGTTCAAGAGTTTTCCGCGCTTCTCGCTCTGATTTTAAAGCTTTTAATAGGTTTTGAACCTCGTCTTCGCTGTAATTTTTGTTACCGGCGGCAACCTGATCGGCCCCCGTCTCGGGCGCCTTCAGCTCCTGTTCTTCCATTGTTTGGCATCACGCCATAGTGCGAGCTAGTATGCCAATCAGTATGTACAACTTATTTCAATGGCCAAACTAAAGTTTAGGTTTCTGCTTTCTAAGAGGAAATCAATTTGATTAGTATTTGTTGGCGCACTGAATGTGCCAGTTCGATTGTTATTGGCTACATTAAGTAAGGATCCCGAATATGGAAACTCTATATTGAAAAAAGGTGTTCCTACTTCTGGATCTGTGTCAGCAATAACAGCCCAGCTAAGACTTACCATTCTTGTTTCATTTCCGGTCGGGGTCCAAGATGGATCAGTGATACCAAAATAAGAGTATTGGCTAGTAATTGTTACACTCAGTGGGCATGTAGTAGGATCGCCTGGGGCTAGGCATTTTCCATCGGTATCTTGAAAAATTGCACCTTCACCATAGCATATGCATGGATTGTCGCAACTTGTCAAGTTATTATAATTAGCCTCATTGGAAAATCTGCATTTTTTAGAGCAGTCTTCCATATCCGGTGGGCACACCGGTTCGACAGTTGGTAATCCCATTTACCATTTCCCAACAGGACAAGATGCTCCCTTGATCCACGTCTTTGCCTCCATGAAACACCCGCATTCCGAGCATCGTTTAGAATCAGGAATAAATAATGGACACGACAAGCAGATAGCATATCGCGCATCACGCTTGTCGCCCTCAAGCCTGCCTTCTTTTAGCGCCGATACGCCAGTTTTGAATAAACTACCGGCCATTTGGGCCATGCTTGCTTTTACGGTTGTCGCACCCGATCCCCTAGTGTTATCTTTCATGATGCCGGGACCAACCTTGTTCCGACTCATGGGCCAAGCACTACATGGTCCTGTTGGTAACACTTCGCTGCCATCCTCATTGAAATAAGCCAAATCGTGGATGCTGTTAATCATTTTTTTGAAAATTGTGTGCTAGTATGCCTAGATGGCAATTTTTCTAATTGCTCTAAAAAGCCTAGCTGTCGTCATGTTGCTACTTGTCGGCCCGCCATTCAGGAAGTTCTGACCAGCAATTGAGGGGGTTAAGTTGATTTGGCCAATTTGTGTACTGCTAAAATACGCAGTAGCGCTAAAGGCCTGAGAGCCACCTTGTTGAAATAACGTAGCAGTGGTCCTTAGTGGATTTGAAGTTGTAAAAGAATTTCTTGGCGGATCTGTCATTGCAATAGTATTAACAAAACCTTTAGGATTAGTAAAATTTGGGTTGGTCGTAGGCTTTAGATAGTAGTACAAAATGTCAAGTTCAAATCTTGATGGAATATACCAATCCGTATATCCAGCAATATTCAAAGTTCTTGCGTATTGAGCTGCCGGATGATTCGCATCGTTTACATTTTCTGTATTGTTGTATCCGTCTTTATCGCTGACCGTTCCAGGTTCATTGGCACCAGTAGTTCTATATTGAAGTGTAAATTGACCAACATCGCTAGGACTCACAATCAAAGCATGAGTAGCAACATAGTCTTCACTATAAGAAATAAGCCCCGCATAATAGCCGCCGGCATAGACATCGCCAATATTCAATACTGGAAAGCCTGTATTAAAATCACCACCATCAATGGTCGGAATACTCGTCCCAGAAACGGCTTCAACGATTCGGCCTGTAGCATCTTTTGAATACAGTCTTACACGAAAGTCCTCTACTCCGACGACTAATTCACCAGTTGTAATTGGATCAGTGCCATTAGTGGCAATGGCAGCACGAATCGCAGCGTCTCCATCGGAACTGTATTTCAGTTTGATGATATCTGGATTGGCTGTCATTCTAGAAAAGCGTCAGGATAGTATTCCCGTCATATGGGCGGAAGACAGTCATCGCAATCTGGATTCGGGTAACACCTTCCGTTGTCATTGCACAGATCACAGGCGTCGCATTCGCCATTACATGAGCACGACTTAGATTTTCCGTCTTCGTCCAAACCTCCACATGGAGTACCACAGCCGGGATCTGGCATGCAAATCAAACTAAGCTCGTCACAATACTCACATTGTGCGCACTCACTACCGCCTGGCAAGGTACATTTTGTATCGTCTTCAGGTGGATCGCATTCCGTGTCTGGATCACATGCCTTGGTACATTTAATGGAATCACCGGACCTTTGACACAAACATTCATCGGTACTATCCGAAGGGCAGCATGATTTGCCGGTCACACTATTTTCGCAGACCACTTCGCCGCCATCGCTAGCACTACAATAAAAACAATACTTGGTATTCCCGCCCTGTTCAGTTGGATACAATCGGCCTATATTTCTATAGCCATCATAAGATGGACATGGCGAATCGTTATCCCACGGTTCGATTGTAGTCAAAACAATTTTACATCCAGCCTTGTAACAAATACACTCTTCTTTGGGAGGTTTTTCCTTTGGCTTGCAAAAAGCAGAAGTTATCCACGCACCGGTTGCTGGATTGCACAGCCAACAATTATTTCCAGGAGGCTTTGATTGCCCACAATAACAGGGAAGATTGTCACCGAATTTGTCGGTAACACTTCCCTGAAAGCACTCCTGACAAGCTGAATCAAATGCTTCTGGGCATCCGCCAGCCTCTTCACCATATATATCATAATAATCCTGGCAAAATTCATCACAGGGCCTGTACGGATCAGGTCTTCCATAATTGCATCCACCAACATCATAACAACCAGTGCTATCACAACAGTCGGCTCCGCCTATGCATAAATTAGGTGGAGTTGGAAAAATCGTTCTGTTCTTTCCAAATTCCGTAAATGGATTTGTGTATCGACTATTTACCGGTTTGTTTCTAGGGTCACTCGGGTTAAATTCATGGGATAAATGCTTGAAGCGAAAACCAAATCGACCAGCATAAGTCTTGCCATTCTCAATCTTGTAGTCAAAAGGTTTTATGTTATCAATAGCTGGGTTGAATTTCCTTCTCCACCCTGGAAGCCAATTCAAATCTTTGCCTGGTTTGGGAATATACTTAGACATGATTTTTTATTGGCTAGTGTGCCATTTATTCGCACAGCCAGGGCGGCATGCAATTTTCCAAATAATGCTCATCAAAAACATCATTAGTTCTAATGTCGATCAAAGTTACCCTATGGTCTTGATTTTGCTGAATTGGCTTCCAGCCAAGTCCACTTCCATCATCGTATCCACATAACATTTTTAAAGTTCTTTGCCCATTTGAATATACAATAAAAGCACACAGTTCTCCATCAAACGAGGGATCATAGGCCGCCTGTTGTTGAAAATCTCCGTTTGCATCTTTGTAAAAACCTCCAGTTCTTGGATCGAAAGTTGTCAGCCTAATAGCTGTATCAACCAAAAATCCATGTTCGATAAAAGTTGGAGCTACAAGGCCATGTTCAAATTGGCTAGACATCATTGCTCACCGGTATCCATCGTAAACCATTTTGATCTGCAACATATAATTCAATTGCATCATTACCAGCGTTGTAATATCCGATTAATCGACCGGGATTTACTGCAACCTCAAGCGTTATGTTTGAAGGCCGCTCATCAACCACCTCAATGGCCGTAGACAAATCATCGGCATGATTGATTGAACTAATTTCAGGATTATTAATAGCCATTACCAGCTTGAAAATAATTTTTTTGCTGTAACTGTTAAAATAACAGGCGCACCTCTGGGAATTGAAGTTGTGCCATTCACGTTTGTATAATATTTTTTCCCATTATGAAGCACAATGCCATCTCCGTTGCTTGCATATTTCACCCAAAACGCAGTATACTGGCCAGGTTCAAGGGTTCTAGATTCTTTTGCGGCAATTTCTTCTATTAAATTAGCCCTTCGCGCCCGAGCAGACTGCAATAAATCCAGCAATAATTGGCTTGTGTCCATTTTAAGCCTTTAAGTTAAGTTTGATAATAGCCAAATTGTTTTAAGTCAAAATAGAATACGGCATCGTAGCCATCGGACATCGTTGCGGCATTCGCTAGGGGAGCAACGGCAACGATCTCCGCTGCTGTAATCGTTCTGCTGCTTAGGGTCTGTGATGTGCTAATAGTATACGTTCCGTTGGATCCGGTTCCGGTCCCTAAAGCCGTGATGCCCGTTCCTGCGGTAACGCCAGTGCCAGTTAAAACTTGACCTACAGCCAGCGTTCCAGAGGTTACGCCAGTGACAGTCATCGTTGTTCCACTAATAGAAGCCGTTACAACGGCTGGCCTCAGCAATACAACATGAGTAAATGAGTATGTGGTGGCACTGTCATCATGCGAAAAAGTCGCAGCCTTGCGGGCAAGGGGGATACCCTCGTCTGTATAAGCATAAATATCACTCGTCGTATATGAAATCGTTTGCCGCCCATACCCTGCCGTACCAGCGGTAATCTCGGTCGACATAAAAGTACGAGTCACCGTTGACGCTGGGTCATATACAGTCCCCGGTGAATTTACCAATGCAACACTAAACGAAGAGCCAGCATATCTTGCGGCAACAATATCGCGCAACTCTACTGTACTTACCGCTGCAGCAATGCTCATCTCGGCTCCAGAATCGCAATAGTGTTCCTACTATGCGAAGAGATTGGCGTCAACCGGAACTGGTGTGCTGCTAAGCAGTGTGTTTCCATTCGTAAGCGGAACGCTGCCTCCCGCCCCGGCAGCAATAAGGCTTCCGGGCTCGTATAGCCCGCCACTTACATAGCAAACAAATGTTGTAAACATATCGATGTATTGAGTTCCAGCAGGTTGGACGACTCCAAGATTTCCATCTTTGCCGCCCGGCTTCATCAGCGCCTGTAATTGAAGATTTACTTTAATGGTTTGGAACAGTGGCCTTGGCGGAAGAACGCTTGTTTCGTTATCAATTTCTGGATAAACGACAGTAAGGCCATCTTCACCTTCAATATTTGAACCCTCGGAAAGAGTCCCGTTGGATTCCCCAACATATAAACCATCAATGGAAACAAGAGATTCATCTGGATCCATCGCCCAAGCGCATGCATTCATGCGCAAGGCAAGAATTTTATCTTTTTCAACATCTACGTATCTAAATGGCATCCCCGGACGCCAGTCCGTAATAATATCACTCCTCAGTGCCTCCGTAATACGAAGCCCCCGTGCATCTCCTTCTTTTAATGCTCTAATATAATACAGTAAATTGTCTGCAGCGATAGCCGCCTGCGATGGATCACCTTGTAACGCATATGGAACTTCCATTTGTAATACAATCGGGGCGCTCTCGTCGGGTGGCGTAACGTAGCCCTCTGGATACCTTTCATCAGAGATTGTATAAGATACAGTCTCTTTGAATGTTCCATTGCCAACACGATCCGGTGCGTCTGGCGATGCGCTAGAGCTCCTTGATATACGTCTTTCGCTAGTCATTAAGCCGCATGTTGCCTCAATGCATCCGGCTTTAATTCCAGGGGATGCATTTGAACCACATGGAGATGTCCAAGTTCTTTCGTATTGAACCGTTGCCGTATCAAAATATTGAAATTCGGTAATTGTCCTTCTAGCTAAAAAGAAAGTATCTGGCGGAATAACAGTGAATTCCTTAAACTCCAGCATGCCATTAACGGATCTCGTGCCAGTTCTCCAATTACTTGGAATGGCACAGTTCAGTTTATTCATATACTCATCAAGAGTTGTTCTAATTAATTCACCGCCGGGGCCGTACTCGTAAACCCTTTGTGCATAATTTTGCAAAACCTGAGCAAGGCCAGTCAGTGGACAGTTGCCGCTGGGATTGCAGGTTGATCCATAGCCCCACACGCAAAATGCATACAGGTCGGCGTAGTATTGAGAGTTTAACTCAACTGCGGGACCATATTTTCTGCTGATTGAAGTACTTAATTGACCGCCCGGCCCTTTGTAGTAGTTGATATTAATCTCATAGCTTTCAACGGCAGATATTGACTTGATAGGTTCCGATGTATAGCCACAACTGCATGTTTCTTTCCCTCCAGGGCCGGGTGGCTCAATTGGTGAGTCTCCGCAAATGTCACTTTCGCGCCCGCCTGGCCTTTCGGAAGTGCCGCAACTACCATCTACACCAGAGAGTCCATCGCTAGGTCTTTTGCGCGTCCAAACGGTAGCTGGATAAACAAGAAAATAATTAGAAAAAGTTTCCGTCTGGTCTGTCTTGTTTTCGATTTCTTCGCTTGTTAATTCACGTTCATAACTTAATTCAATTTGATCCGGGATTAAGTTGCCCTGGCCCAACGGCTCAACAGTAATTGCAGTTTCATTTAGGATCGATACCCATTCACCGGCAGCGCGGTTCGTTCCCAGTCCATCGCCATCATAGAAATCACCTTTCTGTATGTCTCCCTGATTGTCCTGCCATAAAATTTTACCTTCTGCCTGAATTGCGCTATTTAAGGATGCAAAATTTTGCTGGTCTTCGGGTATGTCAAAATCGGTTTCATCAATTAAGTTTTCTATGTTGTCACTTAAGGATGCTAAGTATAATTTGCATCCAACGTCAAGAGTCAACTGCCGATCTTCTGGATTGTAAGAAGAGTCGACAATGAAAAGCCTGCCGCGTGGATGGCGGATGTAAGTTCCCGAAGTTGTTTTAACATTAATAGTAACAGGTCGCCCTCTCAGGAATATATTCTTGTCATAATCTTCTATGTTGGTTCCGCCAGAGATTTGCCCTAGTACAATTGACCCAGAGGTCGGCAGGATGCCAGAACCGGTAACAGACTCATCGTTCAGGTTGATTTGAATTAAATTATCACTATATTCAACGCCATTAATGTAAAGCCTGACGCCACGGGTTTTGTTTACGAGCCAAGTCATTTATTCACCTCAGGGTTGCAGGCCGACTTCAGTCAGGCCAATTGAGCACAAATAGTGCCTAGGACCAAATACCGAAAAAGATGGTGCAGTGGTAATAACTGCATATACCTCCGCTGTTGAAGTACCAAATGTACTGTCATCCAATGCAACGACTGCGGAAATCCCTTGTCCAGAATCAACTGCCCAAGCATTGTATAAATTGTCTAATTCCTCGGCCTGCTCAACGGTTAGGACACCAGTGAAGCCCCAAATTCTTCTTGGCCCCCTGGATGGACCACCCCTAATTGCGGTTCCATTTAAGCTAAATGAAAAGTTACTTTCTTCAACGTAGGACCGAGGGACCGTCTCGTCTGCAAATAAATCAAACTGAACAGAGTACTCCGTGGAGCCGCCGGTTTGTTGCGTATAGCTCAACGTAATACTCATTGCGTTACGACGTTCTCGGTAGTGTTCCTAGGAATCAACGCCGACGTGCGCGGAGTTTTGACATCTCTACAAGCATCCTAGAAGCGTCTGTAACCGGGCTCTGTGACTGGATGGTCACATTGTTCGTCACGCGCCCCTGGGAGCCACTGGAGAACGCCCTGAGTAGCGCTGCGTTAACACCTGACCCATCGACTTTGGATGCACTCCTGTCGGCGGCTCCATTAACGGGAATTCCGTTTTTAGGAATATTGAGGCCAGCAGTAATATGCGCAGGGATCACGGTCCCGGCTCCTGGTGCCCGCCACTGACCCCAGCTAGGCGCATTGATCATGCTCAACTGTCCGCCACGGCTCAGGAATGCCTCCCGACCTAATTCGTTCACCGTGTATTTGGTTCCGCCGGTAACAGGACCACCGGCAAATTTATTGCCGCCACCTCCTCTTTTCGGCATTTGCTCTAGTAGTGTTTTTTGTCTTTGCAATTCTTGTGTTATTCTAGTTTCTAGATCTAGCGTATCTCCTACAGCTTCGTTGTAATTTTCTTTTGCCTCTAGTAATTTCGCTTCCCATTCTTCAATTTTCTTATAACTTGCGTTTTTGATTTTGGTGATTTCATCTTCAAATTGCTTCTGCTTTTCCGCTGCAGCATCTTTCGCTTCTTGAATCTTTTTCTCTTGCTCTTCTTCACTTTTCTTTGCCTTGGCCTTGGCCTCGGCAATTCTTTTATCCATTTCAGCCTCGTAAGCTTTTCTCGCTTGAATCTGCCCAGTGATCGCAGCCTCTATCTCAGCTTCCTTCTGCTTGATTTGCTGCTTCATTGCAGAAGCCTCTTCGTCTAGCTTTTTCTCTTCTTCTTGCTGTTTCTTTTTCAGTGCGGCCGCTCTCCTCTCCAGTGCCTCCTGCTTCCGTGCCTGTTCTTCCCGCAAACGCTGAATTTGCTCTTCTCGCGCTAAACGCTCAAGTGCCGCTGCGGCCCGCAGCCTTTCTTCATAAGTTGCGGCATTCGCGGCTTGCCGTCTCAGCTTTTCAATTTCAAGTTCTCTAAGTTTTTGCTCATTCGGCCCCGGTTGGCTCAAACCAGCGATCTGAGCATTGTAAAAACTATCTAGTTTTGATCTTGCCATATCAATCTTGGCAAGTTCAGCATCATAGTAAGCATTCATCGCTTGGCGACGACGCTCGATGCCAGCTAAATACAATTCCTCAAATTGTTTGAGGGCTGTTTTTTGTTGATTCAGCCGCTCAATTTGCGCGTCATAAAATGCTAATGTTCGTGACTTTTGTTGCTCAAGTCCAGCAATCCGCGATTGGTTTACCTCGCGAGTTTTTGATAGTACCTTTTCCATTGAAGTTATTTCAGCCTGAGCCGCATCACTTGCCAGTTGCTTTGCTCTTTCGACAGCCTGCACACGCGCATCCGTAATCTTGCGAATGCTTTCGATTTGCTTTTGGATATCTCTCTCAATTGTCTCAGTCGATTCTTTTAACTTGCTTAAATACGCATCTTCCGAACTTGTGAGCTCTTGAGTCTTGGCCGCATTTAAACCCTTGGCTTTTGCTGCCGCATCAATCCCTCTGATTTGGTTTTGCAATGAAATAACCATTTGGTTCATTGTCAATAGCGCTTCTTTTTCTTGTTCTGTTAAAATGCCATCCGCCTCAGCCTTTAATTTGGCAGCATCACGAGCCTTAATCGTTTCTGACAGCAAGACATTTAACTTTGCTAAATAAGAAGATACGGCGGCCTCTAGCTTCATCGTTTCTGCCGCTGACGCAGAAGTTGCGCCAGCAAATTCCCTTAAAGAAAATGCTACCTTGTTCCCTTCAGCATCAATGGACTGAAGTTTTGTTGATAATGCAACAATTTCACTACTGAAGGCATTAACATTTTGCAGATTTTCTTGCGAAAATACTTGTACAAATTTCTGCAATCCATTACGTTGGTCGCCCTTTTTACTCAGTTCATCGAGGGACTGCGAGAATAGATCAATCGCCTTCCCGTTCTCATTTAAACTATTTGATAAATTCTGTGCTGCTTGATCAATTTTTAAAAATTCTCCTGATATTCTTTCGGCAATTTCTGGGGCGTTTCCTTGTGACTTTTTGTATGAATTATATGCCATACTAACGCCCTGTATGGCAGCGGCAAAAGCAAGGGCTGGCCCAATCGATGCCGCAAATCCACGAACCTGAGCTCCAAGCGATTTCGCGATTCCCCCACCGCTACGCCCGGCAGCCGCTGTGGCGGCATCGTATTTGACAATTGCGCTAGAGGCGCTATCCGCTGCTGGGCCTATTTGCTTGAGGTTATTTGCTGTATTGCCCAGATCCACGACTTTGACCTGTTGAATTGCTTTACTGGAAACGCCAGCAAAATTCCTGATCTTCTCTGCAACTTGTTGAAACACATTGCCCAACAGTTGAGCACCACCCTTTAAGTTGACCAGCAGACCACTGAACTG
>Ga0129333_10002691_pt1 | contig 16576 bp, 28 predicted proteins | sample CPB6_08_DNA_FD_94474 | JGI IMG/M metagenome (GOLD analysis project Ga0129333, IMG submission 94474) | Freshwater to marine salinity gradient microbial communities from Chesapeake Bay, USA - CPBay_Sum_0.6_0.8_DNA | ecosystem: Environmental > Aquatic > Marine > Coastal | place: USA: Chesapeake...
CCTGCAACCATGATTGCCCTGAAGTCCACCATTGGTCCTAAAGACCACGACATTGCCAAGGTCATGAGCAAAGGCCTTCGCACTCGCCTCATGTTTATGCTGATCGGCTTCTTTGGCCTGCTGTTCCCTGGTATGACTTTTGTGATTGCTGCTCGTGCCGTAGCACAAACCATGGATCGCTTCTCCCCTGAAGAACTTGAAACCGTGAAAGCCATTTGGACGAGGGAGGCGCAATGAAGCTCTCTATCACGATCAAGCACGAACGCTCTTCATTTGCCACCATCGACGACCCTGACGGTTACGAAGTAACCATTGCGGGCGATATGAGCGATTGCTCAGTCCATGGATGGTTCGAGCTGTTTGGTGCTGCTCTGGGCGCTGCTGGCTTTCCTGAAAAAGTGATCATGAGAGGAGCTTGTCAGCTTGCTTTTAATGATTGCCGCCCCATGGACACCATGAAGCTTGTGGCCAAGGAATACGATTTGCAACTAAAAGAGTTGGACAATGACTGACGAGCCCAAGATTATTCGCCTTCCTCGCAATGGTCCCAAACCAGGCCAGTCCATGAGAGCATGGCTGTACGGCAAAGATAAGAACTGCCAGGCAGAGCGCGATGCGGCAAAATGGCCCAAGAAAAAGCTCCCTTAAGGGAGCTTGCTAGGAATGAAATCAAGATCGGGCCGGGTGATTCTTAGGAATTGCTCGGCTTCTTCTTTTGTCTCCCAAGCAAAAGTGAGAAGTTCTATTTCACTTTCCTTTTCCATTGCAATACACCAGCCTCCACGGCATGGAGCCACAACAAGAGGAAAATCAACCATGACAGCGCTCTAGTTGCCAAAGCCCTTCTTGGAGGTTTTCTTCCACACCTTTGCCTCGCCCATTTCTTCTTCGTCTCCATAAAGCATCTCTCCAAGGTCAGCAGCAGAGGCTTCCACCCACTCCTGCATCTCTTCTTCGGTGTCAATGGGCTCAACGACAGGCTCAGAAACGGCTTCGACAACGGGCTCAGGCTCTTTTGCAGGCTCTTCAGTGCGATTCCAGAGGATGGCCATGGTAATTTTTTTGAACTTAATTTATTTTAAGACTCGCGCAGTCATCAAAAGAAATCGTCCCAGTTTTCTTCTTTTTCTTCACTCACGACGGGGGTGGCTTCACTCACGATGGGGGTGGAAGGGGGAAAGTCCAAATCGGGCTCTTGGTATTCCCAAGAATGGTAAAGTCTGGCCTTCTCGCCATTGGGACCGTCTTGAAAACTGCTCGTGATCAAGCCTTGCCGTCTTGCCACTTCCAGCATCTTGCCAGTGGTGGCCACGTCCCAACTGCCAGAAACCATCGCCACTTGTTGCTTGGTCAAGCGCTCGTTCTTCCTGTTGTTCACGGCATTCACCACTTGATCAAGCTCTTCAGCAGAGCCACCAAGAGGGCCTGCGTAGCGCCAGCCATAGTTGAGCGTGTCTCTTTGGAGCATGTGCTTACCAGTGAGACCACTCCTGCTTTTGAGCCATTCAAAGACAAATTGGTTGGTGTCTGGATTGTTTTCCTGCCTGGTGAGCTTCACCACTTCACTAACATTGTCAACAAAACTCGTCGAGTCGCGGAGCCCTCCATTCTTGTTGAGATGGTGAAGGATGAGGATGGAGCATTTGTAAGTGTTGGCAATATCGCGTAGGCCATAGATAACGTCGCCTGCATTGCTCTTGATGAGATCGACGTTCATGCCAGCAAGGCAGGCCGTAAGGGAATCAATGGTGACGAACAACGGGCGATGCTTCCTCACATACTCTTCGAGCTGCTTCATGTGGGCAAAGCGCCAGTTCTCCCAGAAGGCAATGGTGCCGGGGTCGATGCCAGCATCTTGATAACCAATCACGCCAAGCTTCTCGCTGGTATCTACCAAGGGTTCGTCGCTTTGGATGATGAGACTCTTGCCTTGCATGCAGCGTCTGCCGGACCATGGCTGCCCAAGCGCAATATTGAGCGCCCAGTTGTAAGCCACAGTGCTCTTGCCGGTGCCGCCCGAGGCGGCCAGCAGCATCACGCTTCCCAAGGGCATGATTCCAGCAATGAGCCAATCCCGGCTCTTGTCGGAATTGGCGATGGTTAGGGCATCAATAGTTTCAATTTCTTCACGGCCATAAATGCGCCCTTTGGCTTCGTCAATGATTTTGTCAATGTTCTGCTGGTTCATTTTCACGCCACGCTGCTCTAGCCAGGCGCTTGTCTCATAAGCAATGCGAGCATCGTTGGCATAAAGGCCAACCATGCCTTCGATGGTGGAAATAATCTCTTCGTAAGCAGGTTTGCCGTCGTGGCCGCTGTGCTTGCTTTTGGAGACAATGGAGGAGAGAAGATCGTCTTTTGTGGCTCCTTCAAGGATGTAGTCGGCTAGATCTAGACCGTTGCCGCTTGGCAGGTTCTGCCATTCCCAAGAGCGAGGGTCTGCATAAAGCCATTGAGCGCCAGGGTTGTCGGCCTCAATCTCTTTCATGAAGGCAACGCCCTGCTCGTCGCGATCAGGGGCCAGAACAATCTTCTTGTTTTTGAAAAGCTGGCTGTAGTCGCCATTGGTGCGGTATTGCTTGCTGCCTCCCAAGAACGTCACCGAGGGCAGGCCAATGCTCCACACGGCCTCACAAGTGAGTTCGCCTTCGACAATGACAATCGGCAGGCCGCTACGCTCGCTTTCAGCAATGGCCTCGTTGTATTTATAAGGAAGAATGTTCGCCTTGATCTCTTGCAGCGCCGTTTTGTGGTTGGGGGCGTTGTGATCAATGGTGGGAAAGTCTTGCCAAATGCGCTTGCTGCCACTGGTGTCGTCGCGGTGGACCACCACCACCTCTCGCCCATCACGATTCTTGTAAGAGAAGTCGTAGGTGCCAGCATCACGCGGGGGCTTTTCCCAGCGGACCATGGGAGCGAGAGCGTCTCGGATTTCAGCCCTGTGGGCCGGTGAGGGATCGTGCCAGCAGTTGTAGCCGCCAGTCGCTTTATTTACCGTAAAGTCGTTGCCACCACAGGCGGGACAAAGGAATTTTCCTGGCTCTTTGCTGGGTTCAAGCTGGTCAAGGAACTCCAGGATCGAGAAGGCCATGCTGGGCAAACGGGAATCAAGCGCTCCCCATCATGGCAGTTCTGCTCTCAGGCGCAACGGTCAGTGTCCATAAGAAATTCTGATGTTTTGCGGGCTTGCGCTTGGGCATTGTGGGCCTATTGTTGGCAAGTCCTTCGCAACCATGCCATTGCCGAAGAGCTTGTACGAGGGCGGCAAGCAACGCCGCCACTTCACCCTGTCCAACCAGGCCTATGACCATCTCGGGCTCATTGCCAAAGATGCTGGCCTGTCCCGCTCTGAAACCTTAGAGCGCCTCATCCGCTGCCAAGCAGTCTTTGAAGGAGGGCTTGTGCTCTCTGACGAGGCTTGGCCTGAAATCACTGACTTCTCTCTTTCCCATGATTCTTAAAGAACTTCTGGAATTGCTGAACAAAGCCCATGCCGAGGCTGGGCCTGATGCTGAAGTGCTTCTGTGCTTTGAAGAAGGCGTGCTAAACGAAGGTTACGACGAAACCTGCACAGAAGGCATCAGCGACATTCGCCTCATTGAAGACTGGCCGCTGCCCGGCAAAAGCCTGTCCGTCTACGAAGGCGAGAAACAGCAAAAGGTGGTCATCTTCTATGACAACCACTACAAACTTGATTCTGCTAAGGAGGCAGTATGAATCTTGAGGAATTCGCGGTCAGACTTAATGAGTTTGATCAGCACGTTGCCGCCATCATGCAAATATTTGAGAATGATACTGGCGTGAAGATAGGCGCTCTTGAAGCCTGTCGCGACGATGATGGCCACATTCTCGTGTTCACTGGCCTTGATTTCCCTTCTGCTGAGGAGGCCGAATGAAACACACTATGCTCACTTATCGCCCTGAAGATTTTTCCATGGACCAAGCATCAACGACCATGATGACCGAGCGCCATCTCGGCATTTTCTCTCCGTTGGAGATCAGCCTTGAAGCTTTCAGCAAAGCCTACGAGCTTCCCATTGGCGAGCACGTCGAGAAGAATTACAAAGGCCTGTCCTATCTGTCATGGCCTTTTGCCTATCGCTATTTGAAGGAGCAATTCCCTGGCTTTTTTGTGGCCTTTGAAGAGAGCACCATTGGTTGGCCAGTATTTGGCCAAGAGGGGTGCTGGCTGCTGCGCCCTTATCTCACGGATGGCATTAAGCGCACGCCTGCACTGGTGTTTCCGCTCATGGACAACAAGCACAATGCTCTCAAGCAGCTTGATGCTCGTGCCGTGAGCGACAACATCCAACGCGCCAGCGTGAAGTGCATTGCCACCTTCACCGGCCTTGGTCTCAAGCTCTACTCAGGTGAGGACATTCCCAAGGCTGATGAAGAAACAACGTCCAGGCTCCCGCTCCAACAGGAAAGCCCGAAGCCTGCTGCGCGGGCAGAGAAGAAGGCAGAAGCGGCTAAGCCTGCTGCTGCAACTGCTGGAGCAAAGGGGGCTGTTGCCGCCGATGAGACCAGTGAATACGACGGCAAAGGAGCGTTGCTTGGCTTCTGTAAAGCTAATCCCTTCGATTATGCGGACGAGCGCACCAGCATGATGGCTGGAAAACGGGCACTTGAAGCTCTTGGTCTTGCCAAAGGCGAAGACATTAAAGACAGCGCCATGTTCGCCAATGTTGTGACCACCATGGTCAGCTCTTTCATGAGCGAGAACAACATCAAAATTGCCAAGGCCACCATGGCAAAAGAGCTTGATACGCTCCGAGCCATTTGTGAAGAGGGCACTGTTGAGCAGGCACTGAAGGGAGTGGCTGCACTGTTGGAAGGAAAAAAGTAGACATAGCGGCGGCCCGTCTCGCACGGGCCTTCGCTGGCGCAATTGTTTTCAACGAAGACGGTTCCCCACTTGACGGTCCATGTCCTTGGCCTTTTCCTTCGTAACTGTCATTGCTGGCATTCTCTTGCTGGCAGCTTTGCTTGGCGTTGGCATTGTGCTCGCGCTACTCATCGAGAAACTATTCGACCTTGATTCCTTTTAAAACCATGAAACGCTTTTTCCTTCTGCTTTCCATCGTTTCTATTACTGCCCCGGCTTTCGCCTGCGGCCAGCCGATAGTCAAGAAAGGTTCATGCCCTCTTAACTATTACAGCTCTGGCGGCTATTGCATTCCCAGTCGGTGACGGTACAGTGGCTTGTCTGGACTTAGCCTTGCAGGCCATCATGCCTTCCTTTGAGCGGTTTGAGCCCAATCGCATTAGCCTCAATGGCAAAAGGCATTATCAATGCCTGGGCTTTCCAAACGTGCCAGAGGGCATGCTCTTGCCCTCTGTCACTACAGTCTTGTCTTCAATGGCGCCAGTGGCTAAGGTCATGGCGCTTATTAATTGGCGCAAGCGCGTAGGGGCTGATGAAGCGAATCGCCGCACTCGACTTGCCGCCAATCGTGGCACTTGGCTCCATGGCATTCTGGAAGATTGGTTCAATGGGGAAGACATTGAAAATCATTTAGACCAAGCCCCCGACTGGCGGCCATACTTTGACAGCGCGTTGCCTTTTCTTGAGGGCATTGACGAACCGATCTTGGTGGAGAGCGCCGTGGCTTGGTGGAGCAACGATTTTGCGATGGGCTACAGCGGCACGCTCGATATGGTAGCTCGCATGACTAATGGGACCACGGCTCTGGTCGATTGGAAGACTAGTTACAAAGAGAAAAAGGACTATCAACTAGCAGACTACAAGCGGCAGCTTGGCGCCTATTCCATGGCAGCGGAGCAAATGTACGACACGCCCATTGACGAAGCTTGGTGCGTCATTGCCTGCTACGATCCAGAGGATGAAGCCAGTGAACCGTCGCTGCAGCTTGTCCACCTTGATGGTTTTGAGCTGATCAGCCAGCAGCGGATCATGGAGGACACTGTTAAAAGATATTTCAGAGAGCACTACCCAGGCGGCAAGGCGTTTGCGCTTACGGTGGATAAGGGGTAAGATGGGCAGGCCCACAACGGGCTCAACCATCACTCCTCGGGAGAAACACCATGGCCAATCGGCCCCCTATTACTGCTGCCATCGACCTCACCCCTGACGTGCTCAACGCACTAAAGAAGGCTGGTCCCAATGATCGCGGCAACTACAGTCTTGACATGGCCGTCTGGCCTAACGAGAAGCGCACCTCTGATCGTGCCCCTGGTTTCACGGGCAGCGTCAAGGTGAAAGGCGACAAGGATGGTCCAAAGGGCTACGCCTCTGTCTGGCAGAACACTGCCAGCTCTGACGATCTGTTTTGACCTTTCGGGGCGCTTCGGCGCCCCTTTTCTTCCTCTAGAACCATGCTCTTAAACGACAAGCAAATTGCCAAGTTTGCAGAAAATGACATTTTTCTGCCCTTCGTTGGCGAAAAACGCCGCACGCTTGATAATGGTACCAAGGCCATTTCCTACGGTCTCTCCCAATCTGGATACGACATTCGCCTGTCCTCAGTGGAGTTCTTGACGTTTGATCTGCTTCCGTTTGAAACGGAATCGAAGGTGATCGACGCTAAAAATTTCGATCTAGAGGCACAGTCTGCTGAGCTTCATGAGCAAGAAGATGGTTCTGCCTATTTCATTCTTCCATCGCTCTGTTACGGCCTGGGCACCAGCCTTGAGCTAATCAGCATGCCAGACAATGTGTTTGCGATGGTGGAAGGCAAAAGCACTTACGGGCGTTGCGGACTCATTGCCAACATTCTCCCCATTGAACCTGGCTGGAGTGGTTATCTGACCATGTGTCTGGTCAATCCCACTAATTTTCCCATCAAGCTCTATGCCAATGAGGGCATCGCGCAAGTGGTTATGTGGGAAATTGATCCCGTGGAGAAAGCCTACGAAGGCCTCTACCAGAAACAATCCGCTAGGGTGCAACTAGCTGCTGTCTAGCTGGTGAGCGCTCTTGAAGATCAATTTCTCGGGCTTTGGCAAGCGCATTATCCTCAGTTGATTCTTGAAAGAGAGTTTTCTGATATTGAAGCTTGGGAAAAAGATTATCAAGAGCGCTATGCCAAAAGCAAACGCTCAAAGAGGTATCGTCTTGACTTTGCTCACCCCCTCTCTCGCACTGGCGTCGAAATACAAGGCGGCGTATATAGTCGTGGCCGCCATGTCACGGGCAGTGGCTATGAGCGCGATTGCAAGAAATACAATCTTGCTTATACAAGCGGTTGGACGATCTTTTTGCTAACGGCTACCATGGCCAGAGACTCCGCTTGGCACGCCGTGATTGCCGATCATATTGCTCAACAATCTCAGAGGCTTCCCTGAGAAGATCTTCTGCTGCCTTCATATCATTGTCACGCTGAGCCAAGGCTTGACGAAGCTGGATATTTTCCATCATCAGGCTTTGCACTGCAGTTTGCATGGAAGACCATCCCTCCAGCAGGTTTTTAGCAACTGGCTTCAACGCTCTCAGATCGTCACATTCGTCAATGGCGCGACGATTGACTGTCAGGGCAAATTCACGCTCCGTTGAATGCTCAAACGGTCCCATGGCAGCCATATAATTTTCTCCATTGTAAGAGAATTGCACAGGGATACTAAATTGCATAAAGATTCTCCTTGCTTTTCATAGGCTAAACCGTACTCATTCCAGTTTGCATTTGTACGGTCGATAAAAGAAGAAGTGAAGGCCGTACCATTGATTTCGGAAAGCCGATGCCTTATGCTGACAAGGCTTACGCGCCTTCCATGAACCCTTACGATCCATTAGGAGATGGCATCAGCTCTCTACGCCTCATTGATTCCATGGGGAATAGCCTTTCTGTTGTCAATGATGCTCGCCAGTCTTTTGCTGCGGAAAGCAAGCAATGGACAGAGCGAGATGACAAGCTTCTTCGCTACCTTGCAGGCCATCATCACACTTCTCCTTTTAGGGGTGTGGTATTTAAATGGGCTGTAAAAGCTCCGCTGTTCGTGGCAAGACAATGGTGGAAACATACAGTGGCTTCTACTTTTGTTGATGATCAGTTGGGCTGGAACGAAAAGAGCTTTCGTTATTGCTCCGCAGAGGAAGCCGAGTTCTATACGCCCATAGAATTCATGAAGCAAAGCGAGAGTAATAGACAGGCCTCTGATGGGGCTCTACCCGCCCAGGATCAGCAACTGGCCTTAATGCAATACGTAAAGGCCGTTGAGGCTTGCAAGCAGGCCTACGAAGGACTCTTGTTAACAGGCGTGAGCAAGGAGCAGGCGCGAGCCATTCTCCCCGCCGCCCTTTATACGAGCTTTGTTTGGACTTGTTCTTTGCAAGCCCTTTTCCATTTCATTTCCCTTCGCATGGGAAAGGGAGCCCAAGGAGAAATCGTGGCCTATGCTAAGGCTCTTCTAGAGCTAGGCGAACCAGTGGCCCCCGAGGCTTTTGACGCCTTTGCCGAAAACAACTACCAGTTTTGACCATGCACGATTCCGTCAATCATCCTCCTCATTACAATTCTGGAGCAATTGAGTGTATTGAGGCCATTGAGGCTTCAATGAGCGGTGAAGCTTTTAAGGGTTTTCTTAAGGGAAACTGTTTGAAATATTTATATCGCTATGAAAATAAAAACAAAGTAGAAGATTTGCGCAAATGCCAGTGGTACTTGGAGCGCCTCATCTTTGCCCTTGATTGCGAAGGTGACACCGCTCAACAAGTGGCAACCGTACTAGAAGAAGCTTTCGATATTAATTATGATCCAGATGACTACATGGCCAGTGGCTGCCCCGATGGCTTCTGTCCCATGCCGGGCACTCGCCAAGGGCCGTCAGAGCCGTTCTTTGCTCCAGTTCACGACGCATAGAGCATCGACAGCTTGGCAAAAGGAAAGGGGCTCACAGAAGCCCCTTTTTCATGCAATGGCAATGCTCGCTGAGTGGCCTCGCACCATGCTTCCCAATCGCTCAAGTCAGTGTGAGCGCTTACAAAGCTATGCGCATAAATCCAGCTCATGAGCTTTTCTTCCCTTTCTGGTGTCCAGAATTCTTTTGGTCTCCACCATTCAAAGAGCGCGAGGCTTCCCTTGTCGGCATTGCAAGACAGGCACGATGGAGCATTGTTCCACTTGGCAAAATGAGGACCGCCTTTGCTTTTAGGAACAATATGGTCAATGGTTAGCTTTTCGTTCCATCGACCACAATAGGCGCAAGAGCAATGACCAAACGGTCCTCTTGTTGGATAGTCTTCAAAAATGCTTTTGCGATAACGACGTTTAGCATCACCAGGGCGTAATTCATGCAAAGAGTGGAGAAGTTCATCGGGTCCATTCCTCATCCCCATGGTGATATTTGGTTGGCTTGTATTTAGCTTAAAGAGAAAAAATGGCGATGGGGGAATGTTTAGAATGGACAAAATGCCTTACTAAAATGAACGCTTGGCAAGCAAAACTTGCTGATTTTGCCGTTATTCTTACTTCCGGCATGTTGCTTGCTACGGGCGGAATGATGATGAGCATTGGTCAGCAGCAAGTGCAAATTACAACGCAAGTAGAAAATATCACTCACAAACTCGACATGCTTACAGAAAACATTAAAGAACTAGAAAATCGAGTGCGCTCTTTGGAAATTGAGCGCTAAGCTTAGATAAACTTTGCTCTTTTTATCATGGGCGGCGCAGAATGGTTCGTAATTGGTGGCATTATCATTGCCGCTGCCGACCAAATCATCCACAAAACTCCTTGGAAAAGCAACAACCTTGTCCAACTGTTGATGACCGCTCTTAAGGCCATCTTTCGCGTTAAGGCATGATGCCATGACAGCCGTCCCGAATTCGTGGGAAGGCGTTAGTGCCCATGCAAGTCGCATGGGCGCAAAATTTCCAGAACTTGTTGCTGCTCAGTGGGCTCTTGAAAGTGGTTCTGGGCGGCATTTTTCTGGCACCTGGAATCCCTTTGGCCTGAAAGGCAAGGGCACATCCGCTACTACAAAAGAGTTTTACGATGGAAAGTGGGTGGAAATCAAGGCGGGTTTTATTGACTTTCCCAGCCTTGCCGCTGCCATTGAATACCTTGTCACTCGCTGGTATCGAGATTGGCAGCATTACAAGGGAGTAAATCATGCGCCCCATCGCAATGCAGCCGCCAAGATGTTGCAGAACGAAGGCTATGCGACTGACCCATCGTATGCGGCTAAACTAATTCGCATAATGGATGAGCACGCTCCATTGATTGTCATGTCCAGTCCCATTCGACTTACAAGCGCCGCAAAATATTTCAATGGAGAAAGCCATCAATTGGCTGCTTGGAATTGGCTTGAAAGTGAGCTGACAAAGGAACAACTGACGGAATTCGCGGAGATGTATAGAGCGGCGCCAGCGCCTAAGCCCTCTAACCCTCTGAGAGTGCCCTATTTCAGCCAGAGAGACAATGCCTCAGGGCAAGGCTATAGAGAGTGCTTCAGCAGCTCCTGCGCCATGCTGGCGGCCTTTTATGGCAAGGTGACAAGCGATGATGAATACAATCGCATTAGACAGCGTTATGGCGATTCAACGGATGCTCAGGCTCAAGTGAAGACACTTCAGCACCTTGGCCTGTCGCCTCGCTTTAGGCAAAACATGACCTTGCCTGAACTGCATGCAGAAATCAATGCTGGACGCCCAGTTGCAGTGGGCTGGCTCCACAAGGGACCATCCTCCAATCCCTCTGGTGATGGCCATTGGAGCGTGGCCGTGGGCTACACAAGCACAAGCACGATCATGCACGATCCCTTTGGTGCCTGTGACCTGGCAAAAGGCGTCTATCCCAGCGGGCAAGGCGGTCAATACGCCCACTATTCAAACAAAACTTGGCTGCCACGATGGCTGGTCAAAAGTCAAAACGATGGCTGGGCCATCTTGATTAATCCATGAGCAACGAAACAATTATTAATGCGTTTTGTTATGAACTGGCCATGTGGGCAGTTACACGATGGCCTTCAATTGCCTTTCAGCCGTGGTTCAGGCTTTTAATTAATCATTGCCGCCCGTTCTGGACGGAATGGAAAACTAAAGCCACCATGCAAAAGGTGGATAAGCAAGCCAAAGAGCTAGTGGAGCAATGGGAAAAAGAAGAGCGAGAAGTGGTGGCGACCAAACTGGCCGACAAGGCTCAAGAGCTTTTTCCTAAGGCAACTGTCACGCCATTGCCCAATGCCATCGTCCCATCAGTAATGATTGTCCACGAAGCGCCACCAGAAGCTTCCGATGAAGTTAAAGCCTTGGGCGGTGAGCTGCGCATCACTTGGAGCTTGAATGGCGAATCCCCTTAGACCCTCGATGGCGAAAATCGTCCGAGCTAAAATAGTAAAAGTTATTTGAGAGCCATGGCCTTTGTTCTCGGCATGTTCTTGTTCTCAACAGGCCTTTTCATGGCTTCTCACCGGGCGCACCATCGCTTGAATGCCTGTCCCGTACAGTCTTCTCTTCAGCATCAAGTCCAAGCCAAATGAGATTGTGAAGGCGCATATAGTGATTTAGACCGTCAGAATAATCCAAGCCAAACACTTCATACATGGCGTGGCGATAAGATCCACGATCCTCTATTTCTGCCCTGTGAATTAGCTTGACGACCTGCCGAAACGCACGTCCTTTTTCTTCGGCATCAAGACTGTGCCACCAAGCGTCATCAGCGGCTCGTTCTCTCACTTCAGCTTCGCGCCAAACTTGACGCAAAGCCTTCATTTCGTCTCCATTGAACCAGTCCAAAAAGGAGCGCTTTGAATCATCTCCTCCAGAAGTTTCCATTTCTGCATTTCCTGATAGTGGTAATCGTACCAGCTCCGAATGGCTTCGACTAGGCCTTTTCGGGCGTTGTCGGGGCCATCGCGCATCAACTCCTGCAGGGCGTCCGAAATGTTCTCTACTTGGTTGGAATAGTGGTTTTGCATGGTCAGCAATAAAACTGCTGTTACATTAACCTCTCATACCACTTCGCGCCAACCAATTAGCCCCGTAGCCTCTTGGGAAGTGCTGCATTGAATGGTGAGAATCAGAATATCGCTTTCGCCCGAAGCAGTGGTCCCGAGGGACAAGGCCAAGCCACTTTCAGGCGTGAATTCCACATCGCTTCTGCCTGCAACAAGACCTCCTCCAACAATGGTGCCGCCAGAAAACGTGCCGCTTGCCATTGTTTCTACATTGCCTCGACCATTCTGGGCTGCTGTCCAAGTGCCACTAATAGTGGGATTGAGACGCAAGCGCCATTGTGCTACTACGTTTGTGCCCGGATTTCCACCAAGTGCCAAGTCAACTTGCGCAGGCAGAATTACATTGTCAGTGCGACCACTTGCCATGCGAATGGCTGCCACCATCGTTTCTGCAGAAATCGCAGAAAAATTATCAACACCACGACCGCCAAGGTAAATTGGGCCACTAGGTTCATAGCCGCCTTCGCTCATCACCGACGAACAAATATGCTTCATCGTTGCAGAACTGTTGGAAGTGGCGCTAATGCGATAAGACATCGGCAAAATAGCCGTGGTCATGTAAACTTTATCGAGCGCATTGGCATGGTTAAATTCGTGGCAATAATAGTGTTCCCCGTCTTTAACGAAACCCACTCTTACGCGCCCAACTCCTAACCATTCCAAATCAGCCGAGAAAATATTTGTTTTCGTAAAATCCAACCATGGAGCTGTGTCAATGTTCCAATCGCTTTGATTGACCACCGTTTCCACCGGACTTCCACTGGTGTAGCTACGGATGACAAACTGAACAGTTGTTCCGCTTGCCCGCAACATAACGCCATTATTATCGTCAAAAAGTCCAATTTCTTGAACAACTCCCGCTTGAAGGGTGCCACCAGCAAAACTTTGCAGCACCAGCATACTTTTTCCTGGCTGATAAGGAAAACGCTGACGAGTGCGCCTCAGCACGCTATCCCCAGAAGCTGTGACGCTCATCGCCACAGAGCTTTCATTGATGAGGTGGGTGGAGGTGCCAGATCCTGTAATTACTGCATTCCATTTACCGGGATTGTCGCCATGGCGTAAAGTGCTGTCAAAAAGCGTGAAGGGCTCGCTGATTCGCGTTCTTCCAAAAGCATCTACTGCACCACTATCGGGACCACTTTGAAGAATCTGTCCGCGATGATCGGCCTCTATGTGAGTCTCAAACTGCTCACCGCCACGAATGATTTGTCCCATGGTTTAATTAAGCCAAAAGGCCAAGAGATTGAAGAGCCGTAATCACACCACTCACAGCAGCGTTCACTTCATCAACAGTGGCTCCTCCGCTAGGAATGGCAACACCAGAAGGTTGAACCACTGCCGAGGCGCCATAGAAACTAAGAATGTCTGATGCTCCGCCAATCACCAATCCTGAACCGGCAGAGATTGTGCCAGAAATAGTGGGGGAAAGAACGATGGAGGAAGAGAAAGTGGTGCCAGAACTAGTGCCGCCATTAATGGCTGGAGCAATGAGAGTGGCTCCACTAGCATGCAACACAACACCAGAGATGGTTCCTGCGGTAATAGTTGAACTTTCAAGGGTGGCGCCACTTGCATAAATCGTCGCCCCTGAAATAGTTCCTCCGCTAATGGTGGCATTGGTCAAGGTGGACGCTTCTACCGTCAGTCCTGATGCTGAATTTGTCCATGCAGCATCGTAATCAACGCTACTTTGCTTAACAATAATTTGCCCAACCGTGCCCCCTGAGGGCAATGTATCCTGCCCAATTGGGCCTTGCACTCCAGGAATGGCAAGACTAAGCTCCGTGGTTTCGCCGCTGACAACCGTGAGGATAATATCAGGCATGATTAATTCCTAGAGCAAGTGCCAGAAATAGTGCAAGCTCCCTTTAGCCAATAATAACGATCTCCAGAACCGGCAGTTGCGCTTACATCATATTTATACAGGCCAGGGTCAAGATTGACCGTGGTTGAAGGTGATAGTTCTATTTCAAAAACTCCACTCGCAGCGCTTGTAATGGTCGGAGTGAAGCTTGCAATAATTTGGTCGTCTAGGGTGCCACAAATATCGCTGTCAATCGTATAACCAGACAAATTGATTGGAGTGCCGCCACTTTCCGTGACCGTCACCTCTAGACGGAATGTTGCGTTTTGCAACACAACAATGTCATAAGTAGCGGGATAAATCATTGGCCGCTAACTAAGGCTCTTGATTGCTTTTATTGTAGCCAAGTGCTTCTCCATATTCAATGGAAAGAGAATAAAATGCGTCAACAATATTTTGCGGAGCATACCCGCAGCCCAAGGCAAATTGATAAAACTGCCTGGCGAGGGCAAAAGCATTGACATCTTGGCACTGGTGAATGATCTCTTGGTAGCCAGCCGTATCGTTGGTAGATTCACCGGTCCAACGATGAGAAAAAGAATAGGAATCGACGTGAGCAGTCATGGCAAAAAGAAAGGGCCAGTCCATAGACTAGCCCTTTCCCTCCCCTTGTCAACTGCCTTGGCCGCGACTGAGCTTGCGCCCATGACTTGGCTTGCTGTTCTTGCCCTGTCCTTGACGAGTGCGCTTGGGCTTGCTGACAATAATACGCTTGGAGCTAGAGGCTCCCATCTTACTCTTAACCGCCATTACTCAACGGCCTCCCCTTCTTCTGCTAATGACGCAGCAGCAGGGCTGCTAGGATCATCTTCCTCTGGAGAGAAAGAGAGCGGCTCAAGCAAATTTTGCAACAAAGAAGCTGAAAGGTTAATCAGCGTTGCATCGTTTGAAGCCCGAGCGGTGGCGTATGAATTGATGGCAGTAACCAGCTCACTTTTTTTGCAGACCATTGTTTGCAGCAAAATGCAACTACCATCTTAATGCCAATTTTCAGATGGGCAACTCACGAATTCACATTTCCTGGGCCGGACAAGGCTTGCTGCTCTACGTGGTTTTTGTAGGCGGCAATAATTTCGGGAGTCCATAGCGCGGCGGCAACTGCCTTCATTTCCTCGCACTCGTTGGTCATGTCAGCGCCAGGCGCTCTTACATGACGACGATTTGAGCGTCCAATTTCTACGCCATCTTTTTCGACAATGACCACTGTGCGGCACTGAAGAATGGAAAAAGGAGGAACCACCTCAACAAAATGCAGTTCGCGTTCGGTGAATGTAGACATAGTACTCTCGGGGATTTAAGGGTGTGGGTTGGGCTTGAGCAGTAGCTGTACTTAGAGTATAAAGGCCAAACGAGGATTGAGAGACATTCAAAAATTAAATCTCTGTTTGATAAGTGAATGAAATAATTAAATCGCTTGTACCGACGCCAAGGTCAGCCCAAGTGAGCGCCCCCCAAGCCGTATTGGAGCCATAGTCATACAACAGGCCTCGATCTGCGCCAGCAGGAATATACCCACAGACTCCATTCGGCTGCAATACCATGGAGCCAACAAAACATGCACCAGTGGCAACAGTGCTCGTTCTTGAGGTGTAAGGTAAATCGTAGTAAAAATTGCCCGACAATCCAGTCTTGTTGATATTGCTCACCGAAAAAGATATAGTAACTGTTTGGCCTATTTTGACATACCTAGCTGTTGTAGAGGTGGCGCTTACATCCCCGCCGGTGGCTGCATCGTAAAAATTGACAAGCCAATCGCCAATTTCGTAGCTATTTAATGTGTCAACACCAAAATTGACACCTACTAGCAAATCCATTTGGCCGTTTGCTTCAATCACTGCGGCCAGATTGGGCGAACCAAGGTCTGCAGTAAAAAATTCAATTTGCCCCATAGCAGAACTTGCAGTGGGCGCCACTACTGATGTGACATTAATAGTGGCTGCCTCTATAAATCTTGTTCCATTTGCTGCAAAAAAACTAATTTTTCCAAGATTGGCACCTGGCGTTACTGCCGCGGTAGAGCCAAGAGTGGTGCCGTTTGTCCTTCCAAAATTAATTGAAGGACAATTGAATAAATTTGTGCCAGCATTCATAATCAGCGACATGGCGGCATCGTCTGAAGTCGTGCCTTCAACTTGCAAGTGGGGAGCGAATACGCCGGTTGGTTGAAAAGTAGAACGTGTTGAAGTGGCTGTGACGACAAGTCTTCCAGCAGCGTCAATTGTTAATGCCCGCGTTAATCCACTGCCCCTTTCAAAGCGAAGCTCGTCGGAATTGGCGCCATAAATTTGATACGACGCAGATCCAGATCCGTTGTGAAAAGTAAGACTATTATTTTCAAGTATCCCAATGCTGCCAGCTACGTCCAGCGGAAAGTCGGGAGCAGAGCTGAGTACGCCAACCCTGTTCAACGCTGCATCAACAAACAGGGCATGAGTATTCGTGTCACTTTCAACGCGAAAATTGAAATCTTCACCACCTTCATTAAACACTGCTTCTGCAGTGCCAAGCCTTAAGCGTTCAACGGTATTGCTTGACAGCGCCAATGTGTTTGCAGCAGGCAGGTAAAAACCATTTGCGGGAAGGGTGGCACTGGTTGGATTGAAGCTGGCCGATGTACAAGTGCCAGTTGTCGTAATGTTTTGAGCGCCAAAATTAGGGCTAATTTTTGTCCCAGCAATTGCAGCGGCAGCATTAATATCAGCGTCAACAATTACTCCTGCTCCAATAGCGGTTACGCCCGCAGAGCTAATTGTTACGTCACCTGTCACTGCTGTTGATGTTGGCACATTAGAG
>Ga0129333_10002693_pt1 | contig 16570 bp, 27 predicted proteins | sample CPB6_08_DNA_FD_94474 | JGI IMG/M metagenome (GOLD analysis project Ga0129333, IMG submission 94474) | Freshwater to marine salinity gradient microbial communities from Chesapeake Bay, USA - CPBay_Sum_0.6_0.8_DNA | ecosystem: Environmental > Aquatic > Marine > Coastal | place: USA: Chesapeake...
AATTTCAATTGGTGTGATTGCAAATGAATTTGATGAGGAGGTTGATAAAACATCTCATGGTTGGCGATTTACTCAATACAATTATAAATGGCGTGATTACTTTGCTCAAACCAAGGGCAACAGAATCTATGTCTAATGTTCATGTAAGTAAGAGTCGCTACGGCGATACACGCCAGTTAACCGTAAAAGACGATCATATCATTCTAGAAGGCAAAAGCAATTTTAGTAGATTTGCAATGTCTGAAGATGGAAACAATATTCAGATGGTAGACCTAGAAGGTGGCCCATTCATGGTTATTGGAATGGAACTATCTTTGATTGATTGTCCAATTAAAGGAAAAATTACTTCTCTTAATATTCTTGACCATGAACAAGAATATTATGTAAAGGTTAAAATCGGTTATTCTAAAGACTAATTCCTCTGTCAGAGAGAGGCGGGGCATTCTTTTGAGAATGACTCGTTCGTATACCCTCCCCCGTCAAAGGGGGAGTTTTAATTTCGATTTAAATATTTTCCTAAAAGTTTGTGCAACTTGCTATGTGCCCTTTTCCCTCTTTTGCCAGGAAATTCTTTTAGGTCTTCATCTTCTGCTGCTCTTAATTGTTTTTTTGTAACTTCTTGTAATTTTTGTATTTCTTCTTTTAACTGAGCATTTTGAAATTGTAATTCTTGAATTCTTTTTTGTAGTCTATTCATGTTTGTTCCTTTTAAATATTTATAAATACTATTATGAAATCATTTAAACAATACATAAACGAAGAAAAACCAGAAGACGAAGGTGATCTATCAAATATTTACCCATATAACGATCCCGCAAATTGGATAGATGACGCATATCATCACTGGTGTAAAGACAATCCAGACCATGAAGATTGTGAAGAGTGGCGTAAAACAAATAAGAAGAAATAAAAAAACCCACCTTTCGGTGGGTTTTATAAAATTTGATTTAAATTATTCTAAAATTAATTTGCCATTTTCTCTTGAGAAAACATAATGATCAACCATGTGTTCTGCCCCAGATGAATCGGTTACATGGTATTTTCCATCCTTCATTTTAATCTTAACTTTTCCCGATAATCCTTTTGCTTTGAATTTCTTTCTTAATTGATCTGCAGCAGATGTATCTCCTGCTTTAGCCGCCTTGAATGTGTTTTCTCTTCCAACTGTGTCGCTGTGTTCAAGACCGGCTTTAAATGCTGAACCTACACCAGATCCTTGTCCGCCTATCATTGCGCCAAGTTTACCTCTAGCGGTTGGTGCAGATAAGACTTTACCTGCGGTTTCTGCTTTTGCTTCTCCTCTTGCTTTTTCTCCTTTAGCATAGATATCTGCAACCTTTCCTACACCTTTACCAACTGCACCAGCAACTTTAGCACCTAATCTTTTTAAACCACCGACAGCCGCACCGGTAAGAGCAGATAGTCCACCGAAAAGTTCATTGAGTTGCTCTTCTGTTAACTCTTCTCCGGTGTAATTTTCAATATCTTCAACTAATTTTTGTATATTAGGAATTAAAACAGTATTTTCAAATATAATTTGATTAATTTGGGCGGCTTCTTCTTCTGTTAAAGTGTTATTCTGAACCGCTTCCTCTAATGAAATATATTCAGAAATTTCATTTTTTCGATTTAAAATATTTGTTGCCTCGTTTAAAAGACTACGAAATGTGTTATTATCTATTCTATCCATTTTTATATCCTTATAAATAATTTAGTAGAAATCTATAGTATTTATAATAAATAAAAGTTTAAATTAGGAGAAGAACATGACACAAGTATGGAATAAATTGGTTTCTGTTTGGAATTGGATCAAATCATTAGTAGTAGAACAACCAAAACCAGTTAAGAAAAAAAGAACAAAAAAATCTAAATAATTTTTTATCATTTAAAAAAAATTATGGGGTTAATTAAGGATTAAAATTGGGAGGACTGTTTATGTAAGTAAATGAACAAACACCACCACAACGACCACAAACTCCCCCACCGGACGCCCATCCATTAGTCATACACTCACCAAACTCAGGATTGGTTCCTGAGTAACAATCCGGACCACAATCTCCTTCACAGTTTGTATGTGACCAATTACACATAAATCTTGGACAATCATCACAATCACATTTTGAGTGTCCACAACCAGGTTCACAAAATCCTATAGCTTCTATAGTTCCAGAGGTTTCAGTTATAACACAAGGGGTTCCAGATCCACTACTGCCACTATGGCCACCGGAGCTAGAAGAACTAGAAGAACTAGATGAACTGCTTCTGCTTACCGAACTAGAAGAACTAGTTGAGACACTTGTAGTGGTCGATGAACAAAATTGCCAAGTTGGTTGATCTATAATATCGGCTTCTTTTACTAAAAACATCTCATCGCACAAAGATAAATTTAATTTTGTTAAATAATCTTTATAATATAAATTTTTATTTTTATCAAAAGTCATTGTATGATTGCAGCGTTATGTGTTTGGCCTGCACTAAGTTTTATTGGATTATTTACACCAAATGGATTTGTTAAAACACCATTATCATTTGTCCCCCAGAAAACTAACGAACCATCAGCTCTCTGTGCAATGCTATGTTTCCAACCAGCGTATACTTTAACAACATTACTTAAACCATAAACATAATCCTGATAAGAACCATATAGTACACTAGTGCCTCCGGGTATCATGCATTGTTGGTAATTTTGAGCACTTCCGTTAGTTCCTCCATTTATTCCTGCTCCCCAAGCATAAACAATTCCTTGAGAAGTGCATGCCAAAACATGATGTCTGCTTCCGGAAATATCAACCACTATATTTGCTCCATTTGTTAATTCTGGTGGCACTTCCATTTCTCCGTAAGATGAATATGGTTCTTTACCCCAAACTACTACAGTGTTTTGCATAGTTATAGCAGCACTCCAACCCCTTCCTGCTGTTATTTTCTTTGCTTTAAGTCCAGATGGTGGTTGCTCAACTGTTGTTGCGCCCCATTGTATTACATCTCCATTAGATTTTAATGCAACACTGTGTATGTGTCCACCTTCTATTTGTACAACTTCAGATTGGGCTTGTAGTGGAACATTGCATTGTCCAGATGCGTTTTTCCCCCAGCACACAACTCTTCCGTTTCTTAATGCCATACTATGATAAGACCCAGCAGCAACTTTGGTGACACCATTCAATCCTGCAGGTATTCCGTTTACGCTGCCCTCATGATCCAATCCCCAACAAACAACTATACCATCCGATCTCAACGCGACGGTATGAGCATCACCAGCAGAAACGTCAATATAATTTCCACAAATAACTTTTGTTCTGTCGGATGCAGGATTTCCCCAAGACACAACATTCGTTGTGCTTGGTCCACCAGTTGTGCTGCTACAGGTTACTGGTTGTGCTGATGAGGAAGAAGATGTACTTGATACTGATGATGATGAAGAAGATGGTTGATAAACCAAATTACGGCAACATTTTCCTGCACCAAATTTACCAATTCTTTCATTTTCTTCTACTTCGGCATATTTTTTAAATGCAAAACATGCTGTTGTTCCTATACCTGAACCGTCTCCTAAATCTTGTATACCAACTATAGACCAATCATTCTCTAATCCAGTAGCGGTAAAATCTAAAAATTTAATTGTTGGATCACTGAATCTAAAATAATAAAATCCTGTTGCTTGATCAACTATAACCCTTTCCCAAGTTGTGTTTGGAATATCGTCATCTATACCAATATCTGTTAATTCATTATCTTCTCCAAAAACTATTAGTTGTCCATTGCTTCTTAAACAATAAACTTCTGATGTATTTCTTACAAAGTATGGAACTCTTATAATTTTAACAATATCATTAAAAGTTGCGTTAATTTCGTTTATGAATGTTTCGAAATAAGATGTGTTTATATCGTGACCATATAATTCTATTGTGCCAGTATTTGTTATTGCAGTGACTAAACTGGACATAACGCTTACAAATTTATAAGATTGGTTTTTCCATTGAGGCTCAATCGAAGGATTATCCCAAGTTACTCCTATTTTAGCAATAGATGAAGAATCGTCACCAATATAAGCATTAAAATATTCTGGATTTGATCTATAAATTAAAATTTTTCCATTTTCAAAACGAATGACTGAATACCAATCACTAAAATCTGCTTGTACAGCCTTTATTCCTTGTGAACGATACAGTGTATATAAATTTTTGCACCATGTTCTGTCTGTTTTTAAATAGTAACTAGGATAAGACTCCCATGCTTGAGAGTTTAAATCAAGAAATGCTTTATCGTAAAAAATACTAGAAGAATCCAATTCATCTAGCCTAGCCTTATATATGACATTCCCATTCATATCAATCAAAAGAGTTCTTGGAATTCTGCATATTGAACCTCCGAATGCGTCTTCAGTATAATTACCGACATTTACATATGAATAAGATGCAGTGCAGTCAACATCATTTGGTCCAGTTCCACAAATTGGATATTGTATGTGATCGCCTATATCGTTCGAAAAGGTTACTGCATAATCTGGAATGAAAGAAACTTTATTATTATTGTCTATCAATCCTATTCTGTTATTTGTCATCGAAACATGTTTATATGTTTTTGTACATTGGGCAGATGACGATGATGATGGTGTTGAAATTGAACTGCTGCTTGATCCTGTACACACAACCTCGGGACATCCCGAAGTTAAATATGAAGAATCATAATCACAAAAGTCATTTCTTAATTTAATATTGATTGTATTATTGGAAGTTTGTCCAAAATCATCGACACAAACGCAATTATCTTGTAATTTCCTAGAATATTTTTTATCTCCCCAAAATCTTAATTTATTATCACTTGTTATTCCAGCAACGGTTGAAACGAGAGAGGTGGGACTAAATATTTTTTTATATTTTCTTTCACAAACAGGAGAACAGTTTTGATCTGGACAAAATATTAATTTAACTTCTCCATTTCCCGGAATGCATTGATCAATAACTGGAGTTGTGTGGTCATATATTGTTTCATCACAAGTAATTGTTTTGCCTTCTGCTAATTGCAAACTTGCCCAAATTATACCGGTGTGGCATTGTGGTAATTTACATTTTAATTCTAGAATTATTTTGCAAAAACTAACTTTTGTTATTTCTGTGGCCTGTGTTGAGGATATTGTGACTTCAAATGATCTAGTGCCCGCATCCGGGGCATTATTAAAATTCGCATCTCCAAAATATATACCATTTAAATAAATTTCAAACAATGCATTATTACATGAATGTGGTCTGCAACTTTTAGGATGACCGGCTTGATAATATGTTAAATTTAATTTACAACCAATGAGCGACTCTGTGGTAAAATTGCAACATTTTTCGGGGCTACCTATAACAACATCTGGGGGGCAACATGATCCTATTCCAGTTTGTCTGCAACTTGCGGGACTAACTATTGCTACTGCACCAGACGATGACGATGACGATGACGATGAACTTGATGATGGTATTGCCAGACGCCCTTCATCATTTGGATATTGTTCGAAACCATAAATTTGTTTTATATCGTCTATCATATCAACTCCCTCCACCCTGATCATTGTCACAAATATCTATATCGCGAGGCATAAACGACTCAAACGACACCAAACCAGAACCTACGGCAAAATATGTGTCTCCGGTGTCAGCATCTGAGCACCCAGAACTGCTACTAGAAGAACTGCTTGACGAAGGGCAATCTAAATTAAAACATTTTGTGGAATTCAGGCACTGTGTTAGAGCAACTTTTGTTAATTGTATAAAACTTTGTTTTGATCGACTTTGTGCATTTGCGTTGTCATAATTTATCCAAGTTTTTACCAAAATCCTTGTAAGAATAGGCCATAAGAAAGTCGCATTTTCTGGATCTTTGGGGCACAAGTTTAAAGACCCTAAATCAAAAATTTCGTCTAATTTTTCTTTGTGTTTCCCTGTTATGCTTGCAACAGTCGTCCATGTAGTTGGGTATTCTGGATCTGGATATTGTGGATTTGTATAAACTCCCCATATTTTTGCTGGTTTTTTTATTTGTAGTAAAACTTCACCTTCGATAAAATCAGAAGTTCCGTCGTTCAATATGATTGGTATAGAACCAAAATCAATTTCCCAAGTTGGTCGAACACATCTATATGGACAACTGTCAAGAACATAATTATCATATAAAACAGTTTCTTGTTTTCCGGTTTTTACTATATTTGTTCCAACAAAGAAGTATGGTCCAGTGCCGAGTGCTGGAATGCAATCATCAAGTTCACAACAATTTTTTATAAAAGTACAGCAAGCAGATGATGAAGACGAACTGCTTGAACTTGATGAGCATTTTTGGCCAGTGGGATCACATACTGGGAAGAATATGTTGACAGACCACTCCGGTCCATCAACACCACTTGGGTTACCACAAACAATACAATCTGTTGGGCAAATTACACCAATTCCGGTATCAGCGACTCTAATAACTAGATCTCCATCACAAGAATTAAAATCAAATTCTTGTACAACGCCTATTGCATCTGAACCCGTTCCTGCTATTGTCAGTATTGGAGTTGCCATATTTGATTTTTTGTAAATATTTACAGAAACGTTTGAGCAACAATATTTTAAAATAACTTGAGCTTTTCCGCAGCACGGGGAGCATGTTGTACAAAGTGATCCAGAAACACAATTACATGTTCCTAAATTTTGACAACAATCTTTATTTACCTGTATTGTGATATCATTTGTTCTTGGCCTTGATGTTGGACAGGCTATATACGTACTGTCAATATAAAATATTCCAGATCCTTGAGTATGATTGTGGTTACACGAAACAGTTCCTGTGGCTGAACTTGAAGAGCTAGAACTAGAGGAACTGCTAGACGAAGAACTAGAACTAGAGGAACTGCTAGACGAAGAACTAGAACTTGAAGAACTTATGCTATATTGTGAACAGGGATTGGTAAAACAAGATTTGCATAGTTCAAATCCTCTAAATGTTCCTCCTGCATTAGTGCATGCCAATTGACAATCACCCAAACTTGTATGTGTATCATCACACTGAACTGTACCATAACCAGGAAGTTCACAACAACATGCACCAACCGCTGGGCATGCCGAACTAGAGGAACTGCTTGATGAACTGGAGGAACTAGAGGAACTGCTTGATGAACTAGAGGAACTAGAGGAACTGCTTGATGAACTAGAGGTACTAGATGTTGAGCTAGAAGAACTTGACGATGAACTTGAACTGGAAGAACTTGACGATGAACTTGAACTGGAAGAACTTGACGATGAACTTGAACTGGAAGGTCTTGATGAACTACTAGACCTTGATGATGAACTTGAACTAGAAGAACTGCTGGATGATGAACTGCTTGATGAGTAATATGAACAACAATCGCTTTGTCTGAAAGTATTGTTTCCCCAGCAAACTATTTTGCCATCTGTTTTAATTGCTAAAGAGTGTGCATATCCAGCGGCAACTGTTACATATGGATTTGATGAGGAGGATGAGGAGGTTGATAAAACATCATCTGTACCAATTGGTACAGTGCATTGGCCATATCTATTGTCACCTTTGCAAATTATTGTTCCATCTGTTCTCAATGCAATAGTATGAAATAACCCACACTCAACTATTGAATAAGTGTCTAAAAGTTCTTCTGCAGTAAAACCACATTGATTTCTTGAATTATCTCCCCAACAATGTAGTTTGCCGTTAGAATCTATGCCTGCAGAATGCAGTAACCCTGCTGATATAGTTTTCCATTGTGGAACAACTGATATTGATGGATAATTACACTGATTAAAATCATTTCTTCCCCAAGAAACTATTTCATTGTTTGTGTTTAGCGCTAAGTTGTGGTATACTCCGGATGTAACTAGTATATACTGACCACTGGGAACATCACATTGTCCATCATCATTCAATCCCCATGCTATTAGATTCAAATTGTCTTGAAGGATGCCTACAGTATGGAACCCACCACACTCTATTTGTAAAAATGGAACATCCAAATAATCTAAATCAACATCTCCATTTGTATCATACGATTTCGGAACTGAACATTGACCATATTCATTATATCCCCAACATTTTATTTGTCCGTTATATAACAATGCTGCACTATGTGCTGCTCCTGTTGCAACGTGAATATAAGGCATGACCAAATCTTGCGGTACGTTAATTTGACCATTTCCATTATTACCATACGCTAGTATATTATTTACTTCTGATATATTTTTTCTGGCTAAAATGTGATCAGTTGCTGAAACATAATAATTATAATTCGTATTAACATTTCTCTTTACAATAGGTACACATTTTTCAGATACTGTCGGTGCAGAAGATGAAGAAGATTGACTATATGTTGATATGCTGAAAGAAGAACTAGATGATACGGTAGGGTCAACGGGTGTTATATAATTTGAAAAGAAAGCACTTTCATATCTAGACACATCGCCAGATAAGTTATTTTCATTAAAATTGGGAAATATGTTAATTTGATCTGGCATTAAAAATACAATGATGTTAAAAATTATAAATAATTAAGAGTCATTCTTATTTATATAACGGAGAAACGCATGCCTTTTTATGATTACAAATGTGATAAATGTGAACACTTGTGGGAGGAAATGTTAAAAATAAAAGACCACAAAAAACCAGAAAAAAAGCCTTGTCCAAACTGTGGGCAAAAAGCAGTTAAACAGATAATATTGAATGCACCGAGTTGTGCAGTGGATACAGAAATGAGAGTAACAAACAGAGCAAAGGGTGGGTTTAGAGATGCTATGCAAAAATCTTTAAGTGGCATAAAAGGAACAAAAGCAGAAAGGTATTGGAAAAATAGGTACGGATTATGAAAAAATTTAAAAATTGGTTAACAGAAGATAAAAATTTAAAGGAATTGGATAAATCAGAGGGTCATAAAAGAGCTGAATTATTAATGAATTATATTGACCCAGAAGAACTTGTTGCATCGGCCATAGGAATACCTCCAAAAAAATCAGTGGTGTTTAGATTTTTATCTATAGTTGATAGTCTTCCTCCCCACGAGAAAGTACAATTTCAACAACAAATTGTTGATTTACAAAAACAATTTGGACTAATGCCACAGCAAGAGGAAGAACAACAAGAAGAACCAGAAAAGAAAAAAAATAATAAAAAATGATGTCATTTTCAGAATATCTTGAAGAAAAAAAAATAATGACTGCGGCTTTGGCTGGAGTGATTGCTGGTGTTCCGCTTGGCTTGTCTGGAAAATCTGCTCCTGCACCACAAACAAAACAAACTATAACCACAACCAAAACTGCTGAAATACCAGAGCCACAAAAAGTAGAGCCCGAGGCACCCCAACCAAAAACACCACAAATAGAAGATTTTCACCAATCTCTGAAAAGAAAACATTCAGAAGAATACGATACAATTATGGATGCTGCAGTAAATAATGGTATATCCCGCGACGATCATGAAAATTTATCAATATTATTTGCAATCAGAAAAGCAGAAAACGGTGGTCCAGGTGTAGAATTTGGTGTTTTGCATCCTAAAGCAAAAGGAACCAATTTAAGAACACAAGCAGGCTGGGCCGCTGCCACAATAATGAAAAATAGAGGCAGACATAGCACAAAAGAACATGGTAATTTTATAAATTTCTTAGGATCTAGATACGCACCAAAGGGGGCAGAAAATGATCCAAAGGGGCTGAATGCTAATTGGATAAAGAATGTTTCAATGCATCACACAGAAAACATGAACATGTTGAATAAATAAACAATATAGAGGATCATATGGAAAGAAAACAACAAATTGAAAAAATAATTCTTAAAGAACTAAATGATAGAGATATCATGAAAAAAGTAGATAGAATTAATAAAATTAATGAGGCCAAACGGAGTGTTCGGCCAACTATGAGTGGAAAGTTTGGTGCACAAGTTCAGTCGGACTTGGCTTCCGCTAAAGCAGCACACGGTCATTTGATTAACCCAGATGCAGTTCCCAATAACCCGATTCAAGCAATAAAAGCCTATAGAAATGCTGCTAACTCATCTGGTGGTGATGCTATGGATGATTCGGTTAGAAGTGATTTTGAACCACAAAACACTGCAGATGCTGCTGAAGATGTTGCAGCAAGAAAAGCATTAGAGGGAACTCTTGGCATGGACGGTATAGAGACCCCCAAAACTACAAGAGAAAAAGAAACACAAGCAAGAGCAGAGGCAAAACACAGAGAAATAACAAACCATGTTGGGGAATTAGCAAAGCATATTCCTGAGTTTGCAAAACTAGCCAAAGCAAGATACAAAACAACTGCAATTTTTGATGCAGAACCACAAGAAGTGACTTCTGCACTCAATTCTGCAGAAAAAACACATCCACATTTAACTTCTCATATTAAAAATTTAAGAAATTTATTAGGAATGTAACATGAAAAATTTAGATACAATAATAGAATTTATATTAGAAGTAGAAAAACAAAATAAAAAAACACTAAGTGAAGTAGAAGTTCGCCAAGTGTTGTCTTTGCTTATTGAAAAAATAGAAAAATTAAGTGGTGAGAAAGGATTTGCAGTCAAATCAAAATCTGGTAAACTACTAGGCAAACATAAAACTAAAAATAAAGCAATGAAACAATTAGCAGCAGTTGAAATTAGTAAGAAGAGACGAGGAAAATGAATTTTGAACAATTCAAAATTAAATTGAACGAAGCAGTATCCGTAAAGGAATACCCAGTGCAGGCTGTGGGAAGAAAGAGAAATGTTTTCGTAAACGCTCTTCAATTAAATGAAGAAGAATTTGCAAATTGGGTAAAGGACCGTTTATATAGAGTTGCTGAACGAAATAAAGTTCCAGTAAAATCTATTTCTTATAAGGATATTGCTGAGGGCATGGAAAGATGGAAAGAAACTTTTCAAAAAAGTGACCCAAAATGGGATGAATTTTCTGGAGCATTTGAAGAATATTCCAAAAAATTTTTAAATTTAGCTGAAAAATTTATAAAACAAAATATTCAAACTGGTGGTGCGGGCGACTCCGAATCTACTATGTCGCCAAAAATGTTAAAATATAAAGCCTCTGCTTGATAGAAAGGGTTTATTATGAAAAGAGATGTGCTTCTTCTGAATAGTTCTGAAGAAATTTTAGGTGTGATAGATTGGAAAAAGGCAATTAATTTAATACAATCCGGTAAGGCAACTAAACCATATAATTATGACCACCATTATCCAATACAGGCGAATAATGGAGTTTATATCCTACCGTCTGCGATAGTATTGGTAAAATATATTCGCATTCCACATTCAGAAATTCAATTATCAAAAAAGAATATTCTTCGGCGCGATAATTATACTTGCCAATATTGTGGGAAAAGACAATTAGCAAAATTAGAAATAGACCATGTTCATCCAAGAAGTAAGGGTGGTAAAAATACTTGGACAAATCTTGTTGCTTGTTGCCACACATGTAATGTAAAAAAAGGCAACCGAAATCTACAAGAAACGAGTTTGAAACTGTTATCTATCCCATTCAAACCAAAGGGTGATTTTGTAAAAATTACCTTAATGGATGCTAATTTAGAAAAAATATGGGAAAGATGGCTTGTTTATAAATAATATAGATCATTTAAGAAAGGTGCAAAATGCCAATAAAAACAAGCAATCCCGCAAGTTATGATAAAATTTTTGAAATTTACAAAAACGGTTCAGCAGTTTTGAGTTCAGGAACAACAACATCTCTACCAAATAATAGAGGAGTTTTGATTGTTGCTGGTGCTCAATTCACATTTAGATTATACAACTTAGAACACACAACAGCAGCACCATCATATGCAGATTTAATTATTCCAATAAATACTACAATAATATTACCAATTCAAGTAAAATACTATACAGTTACCACAGGATCTAGTTGCTCAATATATGGATTAGTATAAAATGCCAATAAGAACTTCAAAATTTAGTTCTTATGATAAAATAAAAGATCAAATAAGTGGCACCTATATTAGAGTAGAAGATTTACAGAGTGCTAAATTAATTTGGTCTGATGCTTATGTTTCATCAAACGGCTCTTGTTTTTGTATACCAAACCCAACTATAAATTGTCCAGCGGCAACAAAAACCACAACATTAACAATAAGAAATAATGATGACAGCACATGTCAACTACTTTTGCCAACAAAATTTGGAGGAAGTTCAACTGGATTAGTTGATAAATTTTTTATATTACCAATAAATGTAAAAAACATTACAGTAACAACAATTACTGCTGGATGCGACTGTGAAGCATTATGTTCTGGCGAACCACAAGGCGGGTTATAATTATAAATACCTATTTAAGGAGAACACCTATGGGATGCGGATGCGGAAAACCAAAACCACCTCAAACACCAAGACCACCACAACCACCACAACCACCACAACCTCCTAAAAAATGAGGAAATAATATGCTAAAAACAAAATTAATGAAAAAAGTTAAAGAAAAATTTGGCGGAGATTTTATACGAACTAATGGAAGATGGTACTGGAATAATGAACTAGTATCCACAAATTGGTTATTAAATAAATTAAATCAACCAATTGTTGTTCAAAAAGAAGAAGTTGTTGTCAAAGAAACAGCAAAACAAGAAGTGATCTCTGCACCCGAATTTACACAAGAAAAGAAGCCTGTAAAAAAGAAAAAAGAAAATAATGTTCAATGATGTCTTTAAGGGAATTTTTATTTAAAAAATTTGGTATTCTGGACGAGGAAAAAGCCAGAGACTATAAACGAGAATACGCATTATATCATAGCAGCAAAAAAGCAAAAAAACATAGGGCTATGAGGCAAAAAGCAAGAAGGCGGTTGATGAAGCAAGGTAGAGTGAGAAAGGGGGACAAGATGGATATTGACCACAAAAAAGCCCTTTCTAAAGGCGGCAGCAATGGCCATAGAAATTTAAGAGTTGTGCCAAGAGGTGTGAATAGGGCAAAAGATAATAATTAAGACCCCATAATGGGGTCTTTTTATTTTATAAATACTTTTATGAAACGATTTTCTCAATTTATTTACGAAATAAATACACATATAACACCAACCACAAGAAGGGCTATTAACAAATTTGGAAGCAATAGAGTACTGAAAAAAATAGGAAAAGCTGCACCAAAAGGTTCACAATCTTTACCCGGCCCAAAGTATAGAACACCAAAATGAAAACATTTAAACAATATATAGCAGAAGCAAATAAAGAGAGCATGCCTTGCAACAAACCGAGACGCTCAACGAGTGCTGGTAAAAAAATGATGGTTAAGGCGTGCGAAGGTGGCAAGGAAAAAATAGTTCATTTTGGTGCAAAGGGTTATGGCCACAATTATTCTCCCGCTGCAAGAAAATCGTTTAGAGCACGCCATAAATGTGGCGAAACAAAAAGCAAATTAGGCGCTCAATATTGGGCATGTAAAAAATTATGGGCTGGGCCAAAGGGATCCAAGAAAGCATGCCCACCAGGAAGACAATGCAAACACTAATAGGAGAACGAAATGAAATTTAAAAATTTAAGACAACTTGCTGAAAATTATGCACAATTAAATGAAGAGGGGGACGAAAGAGTGGCTCCAGAATGGAATTCTGGAGCACCAGTTGGCGATGTCAATAGCGAACATATGTATCCAGAAGTTGAATGCAATAGAAATAAATTAAATTTTTGGCTAAAAGCAATGAATCCCACAAACAAACCAGTATTTAGTGTAACTGATCATTTAATAAATGTAAGAATGAAAATGAATCTTGCTGGTTATGATATTCCAGTGAATCACCAAACCGAAATGTCAGAACACATGGAATTTGAAGTTACACAATTTGGTGGACGTTCTGGTATGAATGAAAATGGAGAGTACTTTAAAGATGATGGCATGTCCCATCGCAATGGAGGCAAGGGTCTAAAACTAGTGGTTGATGTTTCAGAAGCAGATGGTGCAAAATTAGTTAGTATGAAAATAGAAGAAAATTAATTTTAAATATTATTTTTATTATGAAATTTGATATGATTACAGATGATAATTATTTACTCTTTGCAATGAAGACTTACGAAAATCCTCAATGCAAAGATATGGAAGAATTCTATGAAGATATGAATAGAATTAAATATTTGAAAAGATTATTTAAAAAATATAAATCATCTGGTATATTGCGTGAGAGATTAATATTAAATCATTTAATAATATTTACAAATGTATTTGGTATAGTTCCTAGTAATAGAATATTATTTTCTAGAATAGAAAAAGAGTTACATCCATATTTAAAAACTTTTTTAATATTTTTAAGATTATTGCCAGACAGAATACCAGAAGCAGATTTACTCAGTATACCTTTAGATAAAAGAATTATAGATAGATTAAGAAAAATAGAAAATAATGAAATCTAAGAATACAAATAATGACATGTCAACGGAATTGATTGCTGGTTTTAAAACAGCACTTAAAAATCCACAAAAATTTTATTATATTTTATTAAGATCAGGATTAACTGCCGCAGAAGCACAAGATTTGATGTATGATATAAGATATCCTAAATTAAGAATGGCAAATCCAAATTCTAGAAAAAAAATTATAAAACTTTTAACCAAATTAATAAATTCAATAACAACAGATGGAATGTTGTATTCTAGATTTTTATCTATTAGTCAAAATAAAAAAATATTTGAAATGGATACAACTAGTTCAAATATACCTGGTATTTCAACACCAGAAGTTTTTATGAACGCTGATAAATTATTAAAATATATAAAATTAAATAAAAGAAAAAAACCAAAATTTGACATTATAAACAGTACAATTTGATATTATAAATACTGATAGAAAGGATGTTTATATGATAAGTACAGAATTAATTTCATTACTGGGTGGAGGTGCTGCTGGATTTCTTTTTAGATACATGGCCCAAAAGTCACAAGATCAAAAGGAAATGTTTCAGCAATTGATGGCTGCTAATAAACAAACAACTGATAATCAAAATCAAGCAGCAGAGAGAGTCGGAATAGATGTGGGTAAAGGTGTAAGACAAGTAATTGTTCTTTCAATTCTATTTGCAACTTTCCTTGCCCCATTCGTTCTACCATTCTTTGGTGTACCAACTTTCGTAGAAGTCGATGCCAAGACTCCAGAAGGTCTATTTGGTTTAATTCCAGAGTCAACCAAGAAGTTCTTTGTTGAAGTAAATGGATATCTATTTACATCCGAAAATCGTCAAATACTACTAAGCATTGTTGGATTCTATTTTGGATCTGCTGCTGCAACCAATAAGTCATAAGGAGTATATTATGAAACACACAATAACATTTTTAACAAGCCTTTTCTTATTTGCATGCAACACCGCTCCAACAATAGTACCAGATACTACAAAAGATAATGTAATTATGCAAAAATTACAATGGGAAATTCAAAATCACAGTCAAGTTTCAACTAACTGGGGTTGGATTCTCTGGTATCTTCCAGTAGTTTTTCTAATTGGTGCTTGGGGATACAATCAATACCTTCGTAGCTGCGAAGATAAACTTCGTTGCTATGAGATGGAAAAGAAGATGGAAGACGAGTGTGAAGGAAAAGAAGTCAAGTCCCCAGAGGGTAAGTAACCATATCATATAGTTTCTTACAGATAAAGTAAGAGTCTACGATATCGGATACTGGGCTGCATACATCTTTCTTATCGGGTGTAAGCATACTCTTTAAAGGAAAAGCAGTGTCGGCAACGAATGAATCATACATTCGTTGCTTATCTGCATTACCTTTACCTGTGGCATACTTCTTTACTTCAGTTGGGGGTATAATTGTTAATGGTATACCAGAATGAAATATTTTATATTTTAATAGTCCAGTATTTTCTGCTATATGAAATACTCTACCTGTAGAATTGTATGCATAACCTTCTAGTGCAATATGACTACATCCCTGTAATATTTCAATAGCCCAGTCGGCTATAGTTTCATAACGTTCTACTTCGTGATTGTAATCAACAAAACGCTCACCAAAGATATTTTGAACAAAAACTTCTGTATATTTTTTTGTATCGGTTAGATAATAAAAACTACACTTATTAAATGTAAAGTTTTCGCCTTCAAAGAGACAGATGCTTGGGCCGCATAATGAATAATCTATACCTGCTATTAACATATAAGTATTTATCAAAATCCAAGAGCACGTGCAATGATAATACCCACCAAGAAACTACAAATACATACGAGAGTTTTATTTACTTTACCCATATGTTTTTATTCTCCTCTAGAGTTTTATCTATCCACGGCTTTGTTATATCCAATCTGATGGCGGACATCTCTATTATTGACAGATCTATAATTGCAAAACTAACTAATATTCCAGCAAGCTTTCCCCCGTCTTCAAACAGAGCTCCACCAGAATCGCCAAACCAAATATGATATCCTTTTGTAGAATTGAATGTTAAATTCAACATATCTTCCATCAATATTCCATGATAATAAAATGTTTTATCTTCGCTGCTTTTCTTTTTGCCCTTTGAAAACCCAACTGTTGTAACATTCTCAAATCTAGTTAAATCCATTCTAGAGGTTGATATTTCTGGAAATTTATCTACACATACTTCTCTGTCCACA
>Ga0129333_10002694_pt1 | contig 16568 bp, 13 predicted proteins | sample CPB6_08_DNA_FD_94474 | JGI IMG/M metagenome (GOLD analysis project Ga0129333, IMG submission 94474) | Freshwater to marine salinity gradient microbial communities from Chesapeake Bay, USA - CPBay_Sum_0.6_0.8_DNA | ecosystem: Environmental > Aquatic > Marine > Coastal | place: USA: Chesapeake...
CTAAAGTTTACTACGTGCTGTTTGCCGAAACTGATAATCCTAAATTTTCAGCCGACAGAAATCAACTAAGACAATTAGTCAAAGCAAATTTACCATCTGGTATTGAGATAATCGATATGGGCGCTTTAAGTGTTAAAAATGGAGACGGAATACATGCTCCAATGAGTTGGTATTCGGGCGCTGCTAATACAGTAAAATCTGGAGACACACCGTCAGCACCTACTAGTCAAGGCTCGCCAGAAGAAAAATCAGCTGGGCCATTTGTGGTAGCAGTTCCACAAGGCAATCGGAACCCTGAAGTTGCTGATGTACAAAAAGCATTGATTGCTCTTGGTTATCCGTTGCCTAAGCATGGTGTTGACGGAATACGGGGACCAGAGACATCTGGAGCAATTAGAAATTTTCAGCAGGCAAATCAACTCTCTACTTCGGGAGCACCTGATCAAGCCACAGTAGATAAGTTAAATGACCTTTTACAAGCTAAGCCTGAAGTGCTGACCAAGTTGGTTAAGAGCACAGAAAAAGACGTAAAGCCTGGAAAAGGTACTGGCGGATCAACTGTTTCTATGGCCGGTCTAAAGCAAGACGCAGTGACTAAAGGCAAAGTTGGTAAAGTTTTAGATTTGATCGCTAGATATGAAAGTGGCGGCAACTACGAAATAGTTTATCCATCAAAGAATATTAATGGGCTGACTGATGCAACTATAGAAACAATATATCAATTTCAGAGAGCCATGGTTAATAAAAATGGTGTTAGTGATGCTGTGGGAAGATATCAATATACTAACATAAAAACTGGTACGTTACCTATGGTCGTTAAACAAATGGGACTAGATCCTAAGACTACTGTGTTTGACGAAAAAACTCAAGATGAAATTTGTATCTTTGATTTAAGAAAGCGATGTAATTTAGATCAATGGTTAGATGGTAAAATATCAGATGAACAATTTTTAGACAAATTAGCCACTGTATGGGCAGCATTTCCTGACCCAGGAACAGGTCGAAGCAAATACGATAAAAACGGAATCGATAAAGCAGGAACATCAGTTCAATCAGTATTAAATACGTTAGGTAATATCAAAGCATCTTCATAATGAATTTAACAGGAAACTTATTAATAGCACCTCCCTCAATGAAGGGAAACTTCTGGCAAAAAACAGTGATCTATATAACTGAACACCATTCAAATGGTAGTGTAGGTCTAGTATTAAATAAAAAAAGTCAAACTACGATTAAAGAATTTGGCAAGCAGGCTAATTTACATTTGGACATGTCTGGTTACATGTACATTGGCGGTCCAGTAAACACTAAAGCAATGACTATGCTTCATAGTGCCGAATGGAGTTGCGACAATACCCTGCCAATTAACGATGAATTTAGCCTTAGTTCTAGTGTGGATATTTTAACACAAATGGCTATGGGCAATTGTCCAAAACGTTGGAGACTGTTTGTAGGCCTGTGCGGGTGGACACCGGGACAATTGGAAAAAGAGGTAAAGGGTAAACACCCGTATAATCACAGTCACAGTTGGCTTATTAGTTCAGCAGATCATAATATTGTATTTGGCTACGACGGGCAACAACAATGGAGTGAATCGGTTGAGCGATCTGGACAAGAATTCGTTCAAAATATACTTGCTGATTTCTAAGTTTGAATATATAATAAATGGTCAAAACAACACAAATGGATACTCAAAATGAGCGACACATTGCTACTCAACGCCGACGGCGCACCAGTGAGCTTTCTGCCGCTGTCAGTAATTGATTGGCAGGAAGCAATAAAATACATGGTCCTTGAAAAGGCTCATGTAATCGCATTCCACGAAGATTGGATAGTTCATTCTGCTCGTTGGGAAACTCAAGTACCAAGTATCTTAATGCTTCACGAATACATGAAGCCTAAAACAACCATACGTTTTTCAAAAGGTAATGTATTTTTGCGCGACAGTTACAAGTGTCAGTACTGCGAAAAACTTCTTTCTAAGAAAGAATGTACCCTTGACCATGTACTGCCAACTAGTCACGGTGGAAAGACTACTTTTGAAAATACCGTAACTGCTTGCGGAACTTGTAATGCTAACAAAGGTAATAACAAAAAGATTCGCCCTAGACTTAGGCCCTACAAGCCTGATTATTTCGAGCTAGTCAACAAGCGTCGTCAACTACCATTTAACGTTAGAGACGAAGCTTGGCTAGATTACATCCAGTAGCACTAAATAATAGTAGTTTAAAGGATTCGAAATGAAAAAACTACTATTATCATTACTGTTTGTTCCGCTTTTAGCATTTGCACAAAGGACGCCTCAGGGGGTAACCTATGACGCACAGATCGTTCGTGTCAGTGACGGCGATACTGTGGTCATAGCAGCTCCCTTTTTACCTGCGCCACTTAAACCAGAGCTGGCTGTTAGAGTCTTCGGAGTGGATACTCCAGAAAAAGGTCATAGAGCTCAATGCCCTTCAGAAGCCCAAAGAGGAGAAATGGCTACAGCCTTTACCAAGCAGGCCGTGGCTTCGAGTCAAAAGCGTCAAGTTACCCTATATGGGTGGGATAAATTTGGTGGTCGTGTACTTGGAGATATCATATTAGACGGTAAAAGTCTAAGAGCTGCATTGATTGCTAACGGATTTGCTCGCGAATATTTTGGTGACGCTAAACAAAGCTGGTGTTAATCTTCAGTGACATGGTCGGCGGGCCTTGGTGCATCGCCGAATTGTTTGAAATAATCTTCTCTAGCTTTCACAGGATCATACTCTATTTGATGTGATTCTTTAATGGCAAGAATAATAGGATGTAGTAATTTTTTTTGAATCCTGTAACTCATAGCTTCCATAACAATATTCACATCTGCGCCAGCTGCTAGCTGTTTAAGGGCGCAGTCAAGCTCGTACTTTTGGACAGATTCTGCCCATTCTTCGTAGCTTTTATGTTGACCTTTAAGTTTCATATCTACATTATATATTCATTTTAGATCAAAGTCAATCACTCGATAAATACTGTACTGGAGAATTTTATGCGAGCTCGTGAATTTGTTATAAATGTGCCTATTACAATCAAAATAAATGGAGATGGAGATCCAGAAATTGAAATGGATTCAGCTCCTAAAGATCCAAAAGAACTTGATCCAAACCCTGTATTTGTCCCTCCTTTACAACAAGAAATTGAACTTAAAAAATCTGAACAGGGCAAAGACAGCCCTGTAATTCAAGATCTAACACAGGACGAAACACAACCTAGTCCTCCGACTCCATTAAGAAAAAGTCCGTTAGTTAGATAATTTTGTCATAGGAGCGATTGATGGCATTTTTTCGTAAAATCAAAGCAGGCTTAGTCAGAGATGATATTGAAAATTTCGTTGGAGAAGAGGGCAATATATTCTTCAATGTTGAAACAGGCGAGCTAAGATTAAGCGACGGAACTACTCCTGGAGGTATTGGTATTGGTGGCGGTGGCAGCTATCTTCCTACTGCTAGTACTACGGTAAAAGGCGGAGTAAAAGTTGATGGTACTACTATTACAATTACTGATCAAACGATTAGCGGCTTCAGCGGCAACTATCATGATCTAACCAATAAACCAACAATACCTAATCCTAATCCTTTAACTGTCAGTTTAATTGACACAAATAACACAGTCACTAATACATTATCTAACATCACTACACTGCGATTTGACACAGATAGCGGATTTGATCTAACTAATCTCGGCGGCGGCGCAGTTAAAGTGGGGATGAATTCTACTTTTAAAACTTGGAAAGTTGATGGACAATCTGATCTTGTAGCTACAGGTTTAGATACTGTAGAATTTATTGCTGGCCCTGGTGTTAGTATTGCAACAAACCCTACTGCTAATCCTAAAAGTATTACTTTTAGCTCTACCGGATCTGGCTCCGGCTCCGGAACTAATCTTATCAAAACTTTCAATATTCTAAATGAATTTTCGGCTCCGTTATTAGGAAAAGCTGTTTTTGTGCCCGTATCGGCTAATACAATCAGAAGTGTTCAGCTAACAAACAGTAGGACGGTAGGAGTAGATCTAATGGTAGGTTTGTATAGGAATAACGATCTACTTAATTTTTTCACAATACCTGCTGGAAATTACACTTATATCTATTCTGGGTTAAACTATACTATAAATACAAATGATTACTTAACGGTTAATGTTGTAGCCGGAGCAGGCGAAAATTTTAGTATGGGTATATTTAATACCGATATTTAATATTTCTAACATTAAACTAAATACAAGATATGAATTCTTTGTTAGAGCGACTAAGGATTTTGGAGAACATTTAAATGGCAACACTCAATGAACTTGGAAGAAACAGTGCTTCGATCACATACGGTCCGTCAGCAACCGGTGCTGAAATGTGGCCTACATTCTCTGCTTTAGACTCCTGGCTAAGAGCTGATAAAATTCAAGGTACTGCTACTACCAGCGGAACAACTGTAACAGGAGTTGGAAGTGTATTTTTAACACAACTTCGAGCTGGCGATGTTATAAAAATATGTGACCAAACAAGAACTGTACAAACAGTGTCTAATGATACCACATTTACTGTAACTGCTGGATTCAGTCCAGATATTACCTTGCCTAGCTCAATAACAGCAGTTAATACTACTTTAACCGGAACGGTATCTGCCACAGTCAGAGGATCTACCACAGGAGTCGTTAGTATTAGTGCAGTTGACAGCACTACAGTAACAGGAGTAGGTACATATTTTCTCAGTGAATTTACTAATGCCGTAGCTACAACTAACTTAGCTGGTACTGTGGCTGTTAATACCAGTGGTATTATTACTGGTACTGGAACAAGTTTTACCACTGGTGCCGACGGTAGTGTGAACAGACTGCAAGTTGGCGATTCTGTACTAATTGGTTCTGCATATTTTATTATTGCCACAGTAACCAACGATACATCTGCCACAGTGGTAACAGCACCAGCTGTGGCTATAACTGCAGGAACTACAATAGCCAAAGCTAATAACGGAGTAATTGGTAGATCTATCAGTATAAATGGCAGAGTAAGACAAATAACAGCCATAGCCAGTAATACAAGTCTTACAGTGAATTCAGCTTTTGGATTTATAGACAGTAACCTTAAAGTTAAAGTATTTCCTAGAGGAACTATAACAGTTTCGGCAGGATCAGCATCTGTCACAGGTACTAACACCAATTTCTCATGGGATTTAGTTACAGGAGATCAAGTGTGGATTGGGGACGAACTGAGAACTTTTAGTTTTTCTTCCAACGCAACAACGGCAGCTACGTTAACCGATTACACAGGATATAGCGGCACAGCTATAAATGTACTAAGACAAGCTGTAACAGCTATTCCTTTCCGTAGAGAAGACAGTTTTATTACTGGTTCAGGTACCAGCTTTCTTACTGAATTACGAATAGGTGATGAAATTGTTGTCAACGGCACAGAATGCACGGTAACACAGATTGTCAGTAATACTCAATTTAGAATTGGTCAAGATTTCTCTCATACAATGAGCGGAGAAACCGTTGTTAAAAAGAAAAAACTTCACGGGTATGTTCTAGAAGGAACTAGAGAAGGTGCTGCCGCTGGTGGTAAATTAACTACTGCTACAACATCGTTGGCAGCAGCCGGCTCTGTTTATGCAGCAGGCTCTACTACCATCGTAGTGGCATCAGCTACCGGCCTTTCACAATTCGGTTTTTTAAAAATACAAGGGGCAGGCGGCCCTGCCAGAGCTATAACTGGTCAGGCCACGGCAGGTACTAACACTGTAACAGGCACTAATACACTTTTTACTACTGAATTACATGTTGGCGCTGAGATTGCCATTGCAGGGCAATACCTTACTGTTACTGCTATTGCAAGTGACACTAGTTTGACTGTAGCACAAACTGTAACTGTAGCTGCTGCCAGTCCTGTCTATAGAACCATGCCTCTGTATACCTATATTGCCAGTATTGTTAGTACCACAGTTACTCTAGGACATCCTTTGAAAAATACTGTCTATAGCGTAGGTGCTAATCCTCCTGCTGTGTACACTCCTAGTGTTGCTGGTGACTTTATTGAATATGTATATAGTGCTCCCAATAAAACAGCTGAAGCCAGCGTGGCTCTGTTCAACACTAGCTTAGATAGAAAATATATGGCTTTCCGTTTTTACCCTCTGGCTACAGGAGGCGGCTCCGGTAATTTAATTACCAATGCTGGCTCGGCCTATAATCTAGTAGTCTATGAGCGTTGGACAGCTTCCTACGGACAGGCCAATGGTGTAGGTATTAATAGAGCAGATCAATCTGATGGAACGTCAGCTCTCAGTGGAGTAACAGATCAAACATCAATGACACAGACCACAGGTGGTTTCCTTTATCTATTTGCCAAACCGCGTTATTTCATGCTACAAGGTAAGAGCTTTGCCAATGTAAGTACGCAATGGTTAGGTTGTTTAGAATTTGAACGTGCGCAACCTGAAGATACCGGCACTGGTCTAGGAACATCTACAGGAGTAACCTTCCACACAGGAGCACCTGTTTCAGGTACACCTCAGGTAAGTCCTTGGCCCTGTTATGCCTACTTTAACGGTAATAGATTTCCTGTAGGTTCAGGCCAAACTCCAACTTTACCAATTGCTCATACACAGGTAGTACATGGCGGTATTTTGTCAGTACCTAGAATAAGAGTCAGTACAGGTGATCTAGTTGGTGCTAATGCTCATATCTATTCAGCATGTACTATTACAACAGGTCGTTGGGGACATTTATATGAATTAGGAGCAGGTGGTAGTTATACGGCACCTACTACAGCCATTACCACTGGTGCAGCAGCTCTAACGGCTAATACTATTCCCCAACCTCATCTAGGCCATCTAGTGCCTGTGTATACCAACGTCTATAACAGTAAACGCTTTATGTTCAGTCCTGTGGTCGTGCTTGGACCAGCATACGATCCAGACATACGTGGTAGAATTTACGGTTTAAAAGTTATTCCAAGCTCATTGGGTACTCTTATGGACACAGTCAGTGTTACAATAGACAGCAATGATTTTTATGATGCTACTGCTTCTGCTGCAGATCATTGGGTGGTAACTGCTACCGTTCAAACTTATAGATTTTCTATGGCAGGAACAAATTTTCAAAGTACACGTTCATTAGAGGACGGTACTAACATAGCTGCCAACACTAGTACAACCTACAGTAATTCATTCCGTTGTGCTATTCCTGCATAAGTTGTTATCAAAAAAAAAGGCTGCTGATAAGGCAGCCTTTTTTTGATTAAATATTATTATGCCTACTCTAGTTTTTCCTGCTCCAGGGTGTTCCCAAGGTCGCCAATTTCTGTTACCATTTCAGAGTTTTGATGTTTTCAATGACAACGGCGGAGTTTTTGTCAATAAGATAATAAGTTCTACAGACTTAACTAATCAATATTGGTCAAAAGGCATAGACGGGTCCGAAGTCACTGCTTTAACGCCATTTAATGTGGTCAAGGAATATACTTATGATGATGACGTGATTCCTTTACAGCCTATATACGTGACACGTAATGACTTTCAAGAACATACTATAACGTCATCTTCAAACACACAATTTTTTAAGCAAAGAATTTTAGTTACAAACAATACAGATTATACATTTAGTTTTTATGCTAAGAGAGGTACTGCCACCAATGTAACCTATGGTGTTTACAATGTAACCGGTTCTGTAAACATAATCGCACCTACAAGTTATTATAGTGATATAAATGCATCTACTTGGACACGTATAACCGCATCATTTAATACTGGATCTGCTGAGATCATTGATCTTTTTTTATTGTGGAATATAAGCTCGGGAATTTACGGTTCAGTACAGATCTTTGGCCCTCAGTTACAAATAGGAATCGCAGCCACAGTATATGATCCTACGCAAAGCATAAGTTGGTATAACCAGGGATTGACAGTGGTAAACAGAAACAGCTATGCAAAATACAACTATCTTAGTTCCTATAGCGATCCTGCACAAGATTTCGAACCAATTCCTATCGTAGGACAAAATAAAGTAAAGTGGAACACAGTTAATGAATATTTGTTTGATAGTGATGTTTTAAATTATTCCTCAGTTGGTGGGAACACTGTTTTATATCTTCCTGATCAATTTAACAGACCTTATCTAGTTGGTGATACTATCACAGTAACTAATTGGATGGCAAATTATCGTCAAAATTTTCAAGTTTTGGCTTTTGATAGTAGATCAGTAACAATAAATTCAACAGAAAGCGTGCCGATAAACGGATCCTTTATTATAAATCCTAATCCACAGGTCTATCCTCAGAACTTTGTTTCACCCATACAGTATCGAAATACTGCACTGGTAAGAGAGAATTTATCTGCAGCTTCTACATCACCAAACCTGAGAGGGGTGGTGTATTCTCTTGAAAATAAAATATTAGATAATTTTTACGTGCCAGCATCGGATAAACTACAATTGAAATCGATAGCCGTGGTAAAAACAGTAGATCGTCGTCAACAGGGAAAAATTCAACCTAGAACCAATATCAAAACAGTGCCAGATCGTAGGCAACAGGGAAGGATTCAACCCAGAACTAATCTCGAACTTTTGCCTGATGTAAGACCTGTAACAAAAATAGATCAGCTGTCTACCACAGGCAATACTTTGATCACGAGATTCACAAGCGGAATTTCGTCTCGATCAGGAACGGTGTTTACTACTGGGAACCAATTAATAGACACTCCTCTATTAGAAACTAGTTTCAAACTAGAACGCTATGATAATCAAGGGATCTATGTTGATGAAATATTCAATGTCACAGGACAAAATAATATCACTACAAATACAGTAAACGAATACTTATTTGACCTAGATGTTATTTCAACTATTATTTCAGCCAATGGGTTAGAACAAACATTGACTTTTAATACGCCTGCAGATATTCCTAAAATTTATTTTCCGATTGGATTTTATGTTAGGATTTATGATTCGATCTCTGATACCGCTTATATAGTACAGGTTACTGCTACAGGAAAAAATAAAATCACATTTGATACTATTGCAGGATTTCCTAATCGATATGGTGGAGTCGGGCTGACTCTTCAAAGTGCCAGTTCATTCGTTTATCCTAAGTCTAAAGTCGACAGTGATCTATACACTTACATTTCAAATAACGGATTAAATCTTTATAATTATCCTACCAACGCTAGAGAAAACTTAAGTGTAAGTGAAATCAAACCTAATTTTAGACCAGCCCTAAAGATTATCTTAGAAAATAATCTTGGTGAAACACTTTTGATCAACACTTCAATTGGAAAAATGGAAGAATTCCAAGTTGATGTCATACCAGGAGATTTTAGAACCGTTGTAACCGCACAGTCTGCTAATCGCACCAATAATTTAGTTTCGTATTATATAAATGATTTAGATTATCTTACCATAATTAACAACGCGACCACAAGCACGAATTCAATTAACGATTACATATTTGATCTAGATTATTTGTCCGTGACCAATTTATCAACAACTAGAACTTTGTTTTTTGTTGATCAAGGTGTTGTTCCTTTTCCAACAGGATCGCAGATTAGACTGATAAATGAAAATAATAATTCTAAAGAAATCTATACCGTCTTACAAGGTACAAAAAATTCCGTTACGATTTCTGGAAATAAATTAGTTTTTCATTCTATAATAGAAAAAGTTGTATCTTCGGTATACCCACAACAGTATGTTTCTGTAAACACAGCACCAACTAATGCCAGAGAAAACCTCTATTATGCAAATATAGCAGAAGGCCTGCGGGCCAATAGAAATATCGTTGCAAAAAATTCTGTAGATTCGGAACAAACATTATTCTCAGTTGACAAAGTTAGCAGCGTGACTAAAGTACAAGAGATTTCTAGTCCGTTAACAGTGAATAAAGTTGCTGCGGTCACAAAACTGGTGAGTTTGTCTAATATATTACAAGTTCAAAAATTAAGATCAGCTGTAGTAGTAAAACCTGATACATTGAAACTGTCAATTAATAGAAGTGAACAGTATTTTTTACAAGAAAGCGATGTTAGATTTCCTGTTGAATCATCAAATGTTGTTAGGCCTACTATCAATCCTACTTCTCCGAGAGAAAACTTTTGGTATTTTAAAATTGCTCCCGGTTATAGGTCTAACAGTACCTTAATCCAGGGATTTTCTTTGGTTAATACATCAGAGTTAGAAATTCAACCAAGAATTGAAAAACTTGATATCAAAAAAGAAATTTCTAGTGTGTTTAGTTTACCATTAGAAATTACAAATCTAGAAAAGACTTTGGCAAAATTACAGACTTTTTCCTATAATCTTACTGTTTCTAAGATTGGATCAGGATTTACTGCCAGACAAGCAATTTTTGACACTGGTTTGGAATTTTTAAACAGACAAATTTTTGCAGTGAAATCTGATACTATTACTTCATTAAACAGTTTTATTAATAATTCAAAAATAATAGTAGTAGCCGATAAGATCGTTCTAGAAACTGATCAAATTGATCGTTATAAAACAGGAGATTTCAAACAAGGAAGCACAGGCATTACAGATGTGACGTTTAGAAAAAGGGAACCTATACAGTTCTGGAATTGATAAATAGAACATTAAAAGGAAGAAAAATGTTTGAAGAATTAAATAATGCTTTTCCAAATCATACACATTTTTATGAAGTTAATGGACTTGTTTTATCAGATGCCATGGAAAGATGTGCTCGTTTAACTGGTGACGATGGGCATGTGCTGAATTATCAAGGCAAGGTTATATTTGCAGTAAAACATGCTCTTGTCACTGATAATATTGATTGGCTGAACCCTGTTTCAGGTAGTCCTATTGACAGCGAATAAAAAGGAAGAATAAAAAATGGCCAAACATGTAATTTCAGAAGCCTACACATTTACTCCGGGTACAAAGACTGTGGTTATAAATGGTAAGCATGTTAGAAGAGAACAGTTAGTATTAATTACAGAAGTTACTACTAATACAGTAATTTATAATTTTGCAGACAGTAACTTAAAAGCAACAAGTTATTCATTATCTACTATTAATAATGTAGAAACCACAACCATATTATTAAACTTTGATACAACAGGGATGAGTCCTGTTACATCTAAGTTAATGATTATTGTAGACGAAGTAAATGAATCATTTATGCCCTCTGAAACAATGATGGATGCCAACACCAAAATGAGAGTCAGCTTGCCTCAATCATTGATAGATACAGATTTTGAGTACGGACCTCAGCCCACTAAGTGGGAAACACTAAGTTTGCTTAATGGACGACCAAGTGCATTCTATGATGAAAGCTCGCCGTTAGGCATAGCCAGCCTCACTGCTACCAATGGGAGTAGAGTGGTTTCTCTAGTAACTAATGCAGCGCCAACGACACCTACTACTGCTACACCTATCTACATACAAGATACTATTTGGCCAGAAGCAAATGGATGGTTCATGCCTACATCAGTGTCTGGCACCACACCAAATTTCACTATAACCTATAATACAAGATCAAACTGGGGAGGCTCCACAGGAAGTATTTTTGATCAAACTAAAACCTTTACCTTCGTAGGTTCATTATACAACGGATCTGGAATTCCTATCTCGGTAACAGCTAACACAGCTTTCACAGGAACTACTACCACTTTAACCTGTACAACAATAAATGCTCACGGTCTAACTCCTGGAGACGGTATTCTTATTTCAGGCACCACAGCCAGCACGAATGCTCCAAACGGCACATGGTTTGTCAAGACTACTCCTACTTCGAACACATTTACTTTTGATGTAATATCAGCACCGACTGGTAATAATATCACACCAGGATCTGTGTCTGGATCTGGCTTAACAGTGACAACCACAGCTATAGGTGGCCTTCTTGCTTCGGCTGTCGTAGCAGCTGGAGGGACTAATTACCAAGCAGGAGATATTGTGTCAGTGACACAGGCAGGTGGTTCTGGAGGTTTGGTAAAGATTATATCAGTGGCAGCAGGTGTGGTCAACGGAGTGCAAATTGCTGCGTCTGGATCTGGATATGGTGCTACTGGTACAGGACTAGCCACTGTTCTGGTTCAAAACGTCAATACATTATTTCCAAGAACCTGGGGTTACAGTGCTCATAGACCATTTGACGGGGGTGTTGAATTCACAGCTGGCTTACCTTATTCAGGGAATCAGCTGATAAGACAAACTCGTAGATATTTTAGATATCAGTCTGGTAAGGCCATAATGTTTTCTACCGGCTCGAACATGAGCACGCCATTTAAAACTGATGCGGTTACAAGTTCAGGCGATATTGTAACAGTAAATACCAAGTTTCCTCATAATCTTAACACAGGAGCAAGACTGCGTGTAGAAGGAGCTAATGAAACTGCATACAATGGCCTAGGGGACGGTACTTTTTACACAGTTCTATCTGTGCCTAGTCTCACACAATTAACATATAGAGCAAGTGCTACTCCTAGTGCCAGTATAGCCACTGGTAATTTTACTATTCAACCTTATAGATGGTTTGGCAGTCAAGTTAGACTGGGCATGTTTGATTTACAAAACGGATTCTTTTTTGAATTTGATGGACAAACTTTATATGCTGTAAGAAGATCTAGTACATTCCAATGTGCAGGTTATATCAGTACTTTAGGTACAGGATCACACGTTGTGACTGGAACCAACACACAATTTTCAAAACAGCTTAATGTAGGAGATTGGGTAGTGATCAGAGGGATGAGTCATCTGGTGCATAGTATAGAAAGTGATACTTCAATGACCATTTATCCTGATTATAAAGGTCAAGCCATCACTCCTCCCATGCAGGCTATCTTTAACAGAACCGATAATTTCAGAACCGCTCAAAGCAGTTGGAATATAGATAAATTAGATGGTACTGGGGTCAGTGGATATAATCTAGACATAAACAAAATGCAGATGTGGATAATGGATTATAGCTGGTACGGTGCTGGAGCTATTAGATTTGGTGTTAAAAATCAAAGAGGTGAGTTCGTATATTGTCATAGAATGGCTCATGCGAATGCACAAACTGAGGCTTACATGCGTTCAGGTAATCTGCCAGCTAGATATGAACTCAGCACTATACCTCCAATAACTAGATTAACTCAAACACTGAGTAATTCAGAAACCAGTACTATCAATGTAGCATCTACAGAGTTTTTTCCAACTTCAGGAACTGTGGCCATTCAAGCTTCTGGAAACACAGGAGCTGCTATTGAATATATAAATTATACAGGTAAGACAGCAACTACACTTACAGGACTTACTAGACAGGTAACCAATCTGTCCGGTCCAGGTGGTTTAACCGGATTAGGAGGAACTGGTACAGCAGCTACCTTTACACCAACCGCTACAGCACCTATTGGAGTATCACTATATGCACCGTTGGTCAGTAATGCTATAAGTCATTGGGGATCGTCGGTAATCATGGATGGTAGATATGATGACGATAAAAATTTCTTGTTTAACTATGGGCAAAATGCCACTCAAACATTTGCAACTTCTGGAACTACCTTTCCTGTATTCAGTATTCGAGCCGCACCATCAGTAGATAACGGTATTGCAGGTATCCTTGGACAGAGAGAACTTATCAATCGTATGCAGGTTACATTGAGATCTGTAGGTGTATTTTCTACAAGCACTGCCGCTGTACGTGTGTCACTAAGATTAAATGGTAGAATAGGTACAGTTCCAGGAACTTGGACTCCAGTAGGCGGAGCCAGTCTGGTGCAGTACGCATTACATGGGACTACTGGAACTATAACTGGAGGAACAGACATTTTTACCTTTTTCGTTCCAGGAGGCGGTGTGACCACTCAAACACTTTTCGACGTAAGAGATCTTGGTAATAGTATTTTGGGCGGAGGAAATACGTTGAATGGACCTGCTACATTTGGCAACCAATATCCAGACGGTCCAGATGTTTTAACAATCTGTGTAACACCTTTATCGGCAAATGCAGCGGTAGCTGCTCGTTTAGCATGGACCGAGGCACAGGCTTAATTTAGAATGAGAATAGCAGAACTATTAAGAAAAATGGCCGATATAGTTGATCAAGCAGAGCAAAACTCTGGCAACGATCAAAGTCCATTGACCAATATGGGACAAGATGATCCTAACAGAATTAAGCAAATTGCTGATTTTTTAACAGGCGTTAACAGTGGAGAATTTGCCAACGAACCTAATGAAGAATATGCTGGCATAGAAGCTGTGACTACTGACGCAGGTGGTGGCGTTAATGGTCCTAAACATCCGCACGATATCCGTGTAAAAGATCCAAGTCAGCATCCTAATCAGCAGGAGTATTGACATGTCAGCTAATGGAATAGCTCACTTACAAACAAGACAGCAAAGACAAGATGCCAAATTAGCCATTGCTGAAGCAAAACGTCAAGGTAAAATTGTAGCCAATGATGGAACTATAAGTGGTGCCGTAGATCCAACAGCACCTTGGTATAGAAGTGCCAATACATTAGACAAAAATTTATTACCAAATCCTTATAACGGTAACGACATTGATCCAGATGATGGAGATCCAGGCCCATTGAATCAAGGTCGGCCATGGGTCTAATATATTATGGCATCAATACCACCGAGCAATTACGCACACGATAGTAAAAACTATCACCTAAATGACCTACATCAGGCTATGCAGTATAACGATGCTGGAGAGCCTGTTATAAGAGTACATGTAGACGGTATAAGCATCGGCGGCGATGTTATCGTAGACAAAGTCAAACTATGGGACGGAACAAATACATTAGCTTTTGACTTGCCCAATAATGACTCAGAAACTGCTCCCTGGAGTCTACCAACAGAAAGTCATAACATGGTATTTAACGGTTCCACCTGGGACCGTATGCGCGGCAACGCTACAGATGGTGTATTAACAAAACTAACTAACAGTTATGTTCCTATTAGTAAAAACACAAACGCCAACAGTTCAGACAATCCTATTTTTGTAAATGTAGTTAATGGAACATTGACTATAGCAGAACCTGTTACAGTTGACGGAACTGTTACTGTCAATCAAGGTACCAATCCATGGACAGTGACCGGAAATGTAAATGCTACTATAGTCGGTACTGGTACTGTAACACTGGGCACAGGATCAACTGATGCCTTTGGCCGACTGCGTGTTAGCAATCCATTTACTCTATTTGACGGTGCCTTGCGTTATAGAGATGACACTTTTAAATGGAATCAAGTTGATACAGGTAGTGGAATATCTACTTTTCTACCAAATGAAAGTTCTGTATTAATGACAGTTACTGGTAATGGTGACAGCGTAGTTAGACAAAGCAAACAGGTATTCAGTTACCAGCCAGGAAAAAGTCTATTGACTATGGTCACATTTGCCATGAACACGCCTACGGCAGGCCTGCGTCAGCGTGTGGGATTGTTTGGGGCACAGAACGGTGTATACTTTGAAGTAGATGGTACAACAGTAAATCTTGTCATAAGGAAATACACATCGGGATCTGTAGACGATACTACAGAAAAGATTCCCCAGTCATTATGGAACGGTGATAAACTCAATGGAACAGGTGCCAGCGGCATCACTTTAGCTGTAAGTAGATCACAGATTTTTTGGTGTGATATCGAATGGTTGGGCGTAGGATCAGTTCGTTGCGGATTTGTCATCGATGGACAGTTCATACTCTGCCATACATTCCATCACGCTAATCGAGTTGGCTTTGACAAAGTTTACATGACTACTGCCACATTACCAGTTAGATATGAACTGACCAGCACAGGAGCCGCAGGCACTATGCGAGCCATATGTTCAACTGTGATATCAGAAGGCGGATATGTTAATCGTAGTTTTAGTCGAGCAGCAGGAACACCATTAACAGGTAAAAATTTATCTGATACTGCCTACAGACCTTTAGTCTGTATAAGATTGAAATCTTCTAATATAGACAGCATTGTAGTACCTACTAAGTTTGATGTGTATGGACTACAACAGGCAGCGTTTGTTTATCGAGTTATATTAAATCCAACACTAACAGGAGCCAGTTGGACATCAGCAGGCGCAGACAGTTCTGTAGAATATGACATCAGCGCCACAGCACTTTCAGGCGGTACTGTTATAGATCAAGGCATCTTTGTAGGATCAAACAAAGGTGGCTCCGCTAATGTGAGTTCCAGTGATGTAGACTTTAGCCAGCAGTTAGGCCGTACTATAGCAGATGTTTCAGATATTTGGTGTTTGGCTGCTATTGCTACCACTAATAATGACGATGCGGTTGGAACAGTTAGTTGGCAGGAGCATCAATAATGTACAGAAAATATATTACCATAGTCGAAGCAGCCAACAAAGGCTGTCCTGTAGCTTGGATGATCAAATAAGGAAATTTTATGAATATTAGAAATCTTATTAAAATTGTTGAAGGTGAATTTAGATCCAACAACATAGAAGAATTCAAACCTGGCAATGATGCTTTAGATGATCTTAAGAGCAAATTCTTACCCGATTGGGAAATGCTTGATCACAAAGACCTACAGGCCAAGTATGTGGCCAAAGATCATAGACACGCTCAAGAGTTCACAGAATGGATAAACAACTTATGCGAAAA
>Ga0129333_10002696_pt1 | contig 16565 bp, 21 predicted proteins | sample CPB6_08_DNA_FD_94474 | JGI IMG/M metagenome (GOLD analysis project Ga0129333, IMG submission 94474) | Freshwater to marine salinity gradient microbial communities from Chesapeake Bay, USA - CPBay_Sum_0.6_0.8_DNA | ecosystem: Environmental > Aquatic > Marine > Coastal | place: USA: Chesapeake...
GGCCACTTTAGTTGCCCCTTTCTTTTTTGAAAATAAGCCCATGTTACAGTCCTAACACATGTAGGGCATGTTGGTAATGCTTGGTACGATCTTCTAGGCCCAGTGTACCGCCATTGATACGCTTGGTCAGCGTCAATATGTCTCCCTTGTCGGCCCATTGGTTAAGGTTGTTGTTTTCCCAGAACCAGCAGGCACTTTGTACAGCACCTTCAAATGTAGCTAGATAATGTGGAATATCGTTGATGTCGGTTTCAATGCTGTCGGCAAAGTTTTGATAGTTATTACGCCCAGTGAGCTGGATTAGGCCACGACCACAAAATCTCCAGCCATCTCCGGACTCTTCCGGGCCATTGCCCATGCGATTAGCATAAGCACGATTGGCAATCATTTCTTCGTTACCAGCATAGCGGTTGGCTATTTCCATGTTAGGAAAATACTTGGGCCATACTTTAACAAGGCTGGCAGCACGATATTTTAGGTTTTCTTTAAGGAACTTAAAGTTACCAGATTCATGGGCACATTGTGCCACAAATGCTGCCACACGATGTGGTGTATTAATTTCGTAATCAGGCAAGCAACGACGCATGGCATCATGCCAGTAATCAATATATGGATTACCTTTGATCAATTGTGCTAATTGATCTCTTGTTAGAATAAATTCGTCGCTCATTATCTCCCTTTCTTTTTAACTTCGTCGTAGATTTCTTTCTGTTTCTTGTACCATTCATTCCACCCATCATTCTTTAGGCTACATTGATAGTACAAAGTATAGTTAGCCACAACTGCTTTAAGCAGATCTGTTACAGCAACTTGATCACCTTCTATTTGTTTAAGGTCGGGGCATTTCTCTGTTAGCTCTTTAATAGGCTCAGGGAATTCTGGCACTACAGGTAAGAACTTGTTCATCATACCGCATCCGCCTAGGGCCAGTGTTAAAAGGAGTATAGTAATGATTCTCATTTCTTTTCTCCTTTAGCAGCAGTAGGATTACGTGCTGCTTCGTTGTGAGTGTCAATCAAAGGCTTAGGCAAGGCACATTCTTGTGAAGTCATTTTACGTAACTGTGCCAGCTCATCTTCATATTTTTTCTTTTGCTCTTCGGTCATATCTTTAGTAACTTCCTTGATACGTTCCGGGCCAGGTACTTCTACTATCTTATCAATTTCCTTGATTATAGTTTCGCCCTTCTTGACTATGACTTTGTCTTTTTCTATAATCTCAGTTTGAATAGTAGCACTGGCTTGGCGTGCCCGTTCTTCTGCTGCTTTCACAGCTTCCTGTAATTGTGCTATCTCTGCCAACCATTTTTGTTCATTAGCTAGACCACCTTCAGTCCACACACAGAACGCAAACAGTATGGCACTAAACACACCGATGGGAAGTCGGTAAGGTATTAATCGAATAACCGAGGTCGCTACTAATAACACAAAACTGATCAAAGTCAGAACGTGCCATAGTATGTCAGGAAAAAAATCGATAATGTAAAACAATTGCCACATATTTGATTATCCTAAAAATTAACGAATGCCAGCAGCCCTCCGTAGGCTTTCTGTATATTCATTGTTAGGTGCCTGAGTATTGATTTTTACTCCAGCTGCTAACTTTAACTTATCTATGTCATCTGTCATTTGTCTACGACGATTACGATATTCACTAGGCGATGTAGGAATCATATTTGCTAGAGATTCTGCTGAGGCATCTGCTTCTTGGCGTGGATTAATATTTTTTATACGCCATTGATCAATTGGGATCTCAGTTAAAGGCTCAAGGTCTTCAAACATGGTCAACATATTTTCTATCATATTAGCTTCGCGATCTATTTCTACGAAAACCAAATAAGACCCATCATCCAATTCGCCTGAGCTAGCATCCGCATCTAAAACCCAATCATAACTTTTTTCGATAAAACTCACTAGATCACGTGCAGGATCTTTGCCCTGTATTTTAAATGTTAGTACGCAAACATCCTCATCGGAGCCCATTTTGCTTTTGTACTCGTCAACGGTGACGGTGGTGTCAATTAGATGAGCCAAGTCACTGGCTTCTAACCCCTCAGAAAGCTGCAGGTTGTCCTGGTTGTGGTACATTTGGTGGAGTTCCTAATTGTTGTTGTGGTTGTTGTGGACCTGCTTTTTTGTCCTCATCCTGTTTATATACATCGTCATCGAGGCCAGTCTCATAACTTTGTTTAATATCTTCTAAATCAACAGTATCTGATTCTAAACTAACACTACCGCGATGAATTTCTCTCATCAGCTGCTTGGGTATAGTGATTTCTACTAACCAAATTGGTTTCTTGACTAGTTTAGGCATTCGAGTTCCTGGTCTGTAGTCATCCGGAGACTCTACTTCTACTGGATATTCTAATTCCGATTTTTTATATCTTACACGAATATTATAGGCCAACATGCGCTCGCCTGCTCTAGGATCCGGCATCATTTTCTCTGGCCACATAAAAGTACAAGTTACAAAGTATTTTTCATACAATGGGCCTTCAACTAATTCGCCTTTAATCCAATTTTTAAAAACATAGGTGTCGAGTTCATCAATGACACGTTCAAAATCCATGAGAGTTTCCAGCGTGTTTTCAGTCACGTACAAAGTTTTTATATTATCTAGTATGTCTTTTACGTTGGCAGTCATGGTCAGATCTTTGTATTATTTATGGTATTTAGTTATATTCTGACCACAATGATTTTAGTGGGCTAAGAATTATACTTATTCCAAAAAATAATAAATTATCTTGTAGTAAAAATTGGCCATAACTGTTTTTAAATACCTTTGTGTAATCCTGTAATTACACGAAAGCACAAAAATGAAATCAAAGAAAATTCACACTATAGGAGAACTAGACTTGTCAGCAAGACGTAAAGCTCAACAAGCTCGTGTTCGTCATCACGACGACTCGGCCAAAGTAATCGGAATCGACAATTATGTGCAAAAACGTACAAAATCGGTGGTTTTGCTACCTAAAACATTAAAACAAGAGGAGTACATTGATTACCTAACAGATCCATCTAAAAACATCGTGTTTGCTACAGGGCCAGCTGGTACTGGTAAAACCATGCTAGCAGTCATGGCTGCCGTAAAAGCCTATCGAGAGCGCACTGTAGATAAAATCATAGTAACAAGACCCGCAGTCGGAGTCGATGATGAGCAACATGGATTCTTACCCGGAGATTTGAACGCCAAAATGGAGCCTTGGACAAGGCCTATAATGGATGTCATTATGGAGTATTACACAGCTAGAGATATAGCTAATATGCTAGAAGAACAACTGATTGAGATATCTCCACTAGCATATATGAGAGGCCGTAATTTTAAGCGAAGCTGGATCATCTTTGATGAAGCCCAAAACGCAACAACTAACCAGATGAAGATGGTTTTAACACGCCTCGCTGAAGGATCTAAGCTGGTAGTTACTGGTGACCTAAACCAACAAGACCGCAAGTTCAAATCTGACAACGGTCTCAGGGACTTTTTGGACCGTTTAACCTCGGCAGGTAGCCAGGCAATCGCAAGTGTGAATTTTGGGCGACGCGATGTTCAGCGTCACCCAACTGTAACGGAGGTGCTTAAATTATACGGAGAAGATTAAATAGCACGACCTAATATATCCTTGAGGAAGCGATCTAGGTCGTCTTCCCAGGGGTGCCCACATAGCCTAGCATGATGTATATGTGCTAGTTTCTCGACGATCTCTTCAGGCAGTTCTTGCTGGTATTCGTTACGATGTCGTAGTTCTTCAATGAGATCTTCGGTAGTAAAGTCATCTAAATCAATTTCAACGTCTACAGTGGTGTAAGGCATTTTATACTCCTAGATTTTCTCGTTTTGAAAGTAGTCCCAATGGTTCTGTAAGTTCCATGTACTTTGATCAATCTTTGTACCATCATATGTTTCAATATCAATACCAAGTATTTTGTATCTTGACCAAAACATCCAAGGGTTAGGTGTTTTTTTACTTAGCTTGTTTTCACGCAAAATTCGATCTGAAGCCACACTAATAAGACAAGTAGGGCTATTTAATGCTTGGGTAATTGTAATACGCTGTCCTATTAAGAGATTACGTACAGTTTTGGCAGGAATAACATGCTCAAAAACATTGCCTTCTTTGGTTATGATACCACGTTCTCTGTAATGAGCTTGATACCTGCCCTGTATAACATAGTCATGGTACCGGCGTATGAGATTGTCTATTTGATCACGTATTAACCTAGCAGTTTGATTCATCCTTGTTATTTTGCCATACATAGCAAGATAACGAACTAGTTCTTGATTAATAAACTGTTCAGTTTCTTTATAAGACTGCCCGTTCCTAGTGACACGGGCAGGCTCAAAGTCTCTGAACGATTCAATCAGTTCACGCGAGCTCATCTTTGAAAGAGATCCTTTTTGTTAGGCAAGAACGGCGTGTTGATGTTGAGCTTAGGTAAACGCATACGCTCGCCTTCGCTGTTCTTCCAGGTAAAGTACAACTGGAAGTAAAAGAACGTACCACCTTGGTGCCAGTCCTTGTTTAAACGTATACCAGGACGAATATTCATGTCATAGTCCTCGTACTGTTTCTCATGCCATTTGGTATATGCTATACCAACTTGATGCCAAAACCTACCGCTTTCGTCAAAGTCAGCATCAAACAAATCTAAGCAAAGATCAGCGAGATTCTCAATCTCTTGGTCAGTGTAAGTGATATTGTCCAACGCAGCCATTCTCAAAAAGCCTAGTATGATAGGCAACTCCTTAGTGTTTATAGGTCTATTATTACGAGCCAACACACGATCGGCGTAGATTGTGAATTGACGAACCAGTTCAGGGGTTATTTTTTCATCACAGATATCGCCAGGACGAGTGATAGCACCAGGTTCTTTGTGATCAAAAAACTTTTTGTCTGTTAAAAACAAGTCCTTCGATTCAAGGTACTGCTGCTTTTGTTCAACTTGACGCCATTCGAGATTAGTGCTATCATCTAGCCTTACAGCATAGATCATTTGCATGATCTTGTCAATCGGAGCTAACAGTTTCTTGCCTTCTTTACCATTGTTAAACAAGAAGTTCATGCGACATTCGTGTCTATCTTTGATATCGTACAACACAACCGGAATTTCTACTTCGCTCGGATCCTGGTTGAAAATCATTGTAGCAATGATCCAAAAAGCAACAGCAGTGTGTTGGCCATCCCAGCTAGCATAAAAATCGTCGTCGGGGCCGTACTCTAGAGGCACATTGTCTTTAGGCACATGGTAGACCTGTACCGGCATGGCTTGGTGTGCTAAGAAAAATTCAACGATATTCAGTACCCATTCAGGATCAAGCTGACGTTGAATGGTAATATCCACCAACAAATGACTTAACCTAGTATAAAGAGAACGACAGATCCTAAAATCCTCATGACTAAATTTGTCAACAGTGGGGTACCGATTTTTGAAGGTGTCAATAGCCGAACTAAGTCGACTAATGATAGTATTACGTTCACTAGCTGGCAACGCTGCCAGAGTTTGATTCCAACGGTCTCGTAGTGAGACATATATGCTGTTATCGGAATTATACTTGCCATTGACTCGCCTTGCGTGTGGCCTAGTTGTTGCGGCCAATAGATCCGGTGGTGCTGCGGTATCAAAAGCAGGAAAACCAAACTGGCCATTGTGTGCCGGTGCTACGTTTAGCATTTTAACATCCTTAAATTGTAAGAAGCAACAATTGTACCAAAGTGTATTTGTTGCTTCGGGTTAATGTCTAGCATTTACTAGACAACTCTAGTATATGATAACAAAGAATTGTTGTCAAATAAAATTGGTTATTTTGGTTTGATTGATATGATTCTTACTGCGACTTCTTGGTGGCTACTAACAAAACCCAAATATTCGTACTTGACTCGATTTTCGGCAACAAACTCTTGCCAAGCCCGAAATTCATCTTGCTCCCAACCAGGAAAGTTAAAATATTCGTCAAATACGATTACAGTTCCGGCTACAATTCTACGTGATAGAGCATTAAGCACATATCGAGCACTAGAATACAAATCGCTGTCAATGTGTAAAAACGCCACTGGACCAGTTCTTTCTAACCAATCAGGTAAAGTTTGGTCAAACCAACCCCGATGTAATCGTACATTATCAGGAACTTGAGGTAACTTTTGAGCAAAATGCCCTTGTCTAATGTTCCATAACCATGTTTCGGGCAATCCTTCAAAACTGTCAAATCCGTGTATTGTATGGTGTGGCCATAGTCTAGCCCAATGGCGTATGGTTCTGCCTGTGGCCACACCGAACTCTAGGCGATGACCATCAATGTTGACCCAGTCTCGCACTGCTTCATGTAGGTCGTAATCAGTGGAAAAGTTTTGGGCTTGTCGCATGTTTTTGATCAAATATTCAGCTGAGCTTTCGGCTGCTAGGCGTCTAGCAGTGAAATCAAGATCAAAACTGTCAGTCTTGAGTCCTAATAAATCTCGTTGATCTGAACTAGGTTGAGGATATTTTAACCACTGTTTGATGTGGTCTACTAATCGATGTATATTCATGTTGTTATTTTATACGATTACGCACGTAGTTTTCAAGATCTCTTAGCTGAATTTCTAACCTTTTGTTTTTCGATTCAACATATTCCAGCCTGTGTCTTAACATAGTAAGTTCCAAGCTGGTTCGTTCTTGTTCTTCGCGAGTAGTTTTAAGTTCTTTAACTTGTCCTAACAGCGTGGGTCTCGGTGGTGCGTTGGGGTCCACTGCCCTTTTGCGTTTGGCTTTTAATAGTTTTAAGAACGCTGGATTCATTAAAATATTTATGTGCTAGGAGTGTCAACTACTCTTACCTCTGCTACAGCACTAGAATCAAATGATTCGGTAGCAGAATTTATCGTTGGTTGTGCTGGTGGGAATATACGATTATAATAATCAGGATTCAATTGCATCATGATGTTTTTAACTTGGTCGTGATAATTTTTACTAAAATAAACAAGCAATTCATCAAACGTAGTCGCACTGTTCCAAGAGTTTCTTACCACTTTTAGATTGGCCAAATCTATGATAACTTTGGCTATGGTGATGTCTTTATTTTTAAGATTCCTAGTGATAGCCACTTGCTCATCCCAACTGACATTATTACTGTCCTTCATCCAGCCGGCCTTTTGTGTTCGGACACGCTGATGTGAAGGTTTTTGAAAATAATACGCTACAAGATATACTGATTTCATTTTATGCCTCGATTTTACTAAGTTGAATTAATGTTGCTGATAAATTGATTTCGGGGTCACCACAACTCATATGTGCTACATAGCCATCACGAATTTCCACAATAGCTTGATCTTGACCTTCTGGGGTCTTACTCCAAAGATCTAAATTGTCGTAGGCCCAACGAAAGAAATCATCAACTTCATCGGGGCGTATTTGACTACAGATTAGATGTCTAGCTTCTCGGATACGTCCTTCTTTGAGCAAAGCAACGGCTGCCAGTTTATAGTCACTGTCAATACGACCTTGATTTTTTGGACTAGACAACTGCCCGGTAATACTGTTTGGTTGTAACAAATTCAAACATTTTCGTAGATCCGGGTATGTGGCATCTATATAAGTCATCAAGTCTTCGGGATCAAACTCAATATTTTCTTTAGATAGTATTGTTATTACTCTTAAAGCAAACTGCTCTTTGTCAGTTTTGTCGATATGAATTTCATGACAACGACTTTTAAGCGGTGGAATAATGCGATTCGGTAAATTACAAGTCAGTATAAACCTAACCGAATCTGCGTATTCTTCCATGAGATTTCTCAGGGCCGGCTGTACACTTTGGTTATTCAAGTAGTCTGCTTCATCAATAATGACTACTTTGAATCCTCCAATGTTTAATGGCATAGTTTGGCAGAAACCAATTAAGCGGTCGATCCATTCAATCTTACGACCTTCTTTGCTACCATTAGCAAACATAATGTCTAATGGATCTACTTCTAATTCATTAACTAACATTTTTGCTAATGTAGTTTTGCCAGTCCCAGCTGGGCCGTAGAGTAGTAAATGGGGAATACTTCCAGTCTTTATCCAATGCTCGACTTGTTCACGAACCGAATCGTCTACGAACACATATTCAGAGACTGTGCGTGGACGATATTTTTCAGTCCATATTTGATTAATTGCCATTATTGATCCTTGTGCTAAATGCTAGGATTATACAGTATTTACAGGCCTTTGTCACTAAAAGTTTCGTCCATAGGCTCAGTGTCTGACACCAAAAGAATATCTTTAGGATCAATCCTACGAACTACAACTTCACCTTCGGATAAATTTAATCGAACTCCTCGAGTCCAGCGGCCATGATCGACACAGATCCATTGACCTACTTCAATATCACGTTGATTGGGACCTATGGCAAACACTCGTCCCCACCTTGGTCTAATGCCATGATTTTTGCCGTTATCTGAAGGAATAAAGATTCCACTAGATGTTCTACGATCTGTGAAATTCATTTCGGTTACCAATACATTGTCATGTATGGGTTTGAGTTGATTAATTGTGTTAACAAAAATTGTCATTCTAATCCATCCTGATCTTCTAAAACACGGCGTGCTGCTGATCCGCGCGGCCGTGGTGCGTTAGTACGTTGCTCTTGTTGAACTTGAGCTGTTTGAATTTGTTCCGACTCGCTTGCTGGCACCGGTGACCTATTCACAGTTGATCCGTGTAGTCGATAGTATTCGTCCATTACTTCATTTCTAGTCCTTACTACTTCACCACCTGGGCCTAACTCATCTCCGCGAGCATTTACTTTCATATTACCTATAGCAATGGTTCCTTCATTGGCCAGGCGCAATGAATCTATGTCCACATGTTTGCCTAAGGCAGTTCTATAAGTTTTCTTCATGTTAATCCTTTAAAAATTCTTGTATATCTAAATCATACTTTATGGAATCTATTCTATGAATTCCTATCAAGTATAAGACATAGCTGGCTACACTGGATCCTCGACCCACGCCCCAGACTACACCATGTTGTCTCATGGTGTCTACTAGGTATTTAAGATAGCACAACAACGGAAAAAGATTTCTTTCTTGATACATTAAAAGTTCTTGTCCTACACGTTGTAGCTGATAATCTTGGGTACACTGATCTAGTAACCATTTGGCAATATCTAAGTCCTGATATTCTTGCGGCATGTACCAAATGCTTTGGTTAGTTTGGTCAAACTCCTCTACAGACATTTCGGGTTTGACATATTTTGCTAGCTTTGGTAAAGCTACATGAAGCTGATCTACACTAGAATTATATTGTTCCGGATCCAAAACCAAAAGACCAGCCAGGTCAAGTTCTGGCTTATCGTAAAGCCAATTAAAAATAGTTCTAGTGTCGACAACGAGTTGACCAAATTCGTCATGAGTTTCATATTTCATTGAATGTCAATGATGTTTTTAAAGTTTTTATTTTTGCTGCCGGCTTCTTCTAACATTTTTTGTTGTCTGCGACCAATTTCGCTTTTATAATCTTCTAGCAGCATGGCCATCTGACCTAGTACAGATCCCGAACCCAGACGTTGAGCTTGAATATATCGTTTAGTCAACTGATTATATTTTTCTAATAACTCATCCATGTTTAGATTACTTAAGTCTGGGGCTAGAGGATGTAACATTATAAGTCTCCTGGTTTCCTGTTTTCGCTGTGATAGACATCAAAACTACCACCTGGGTACCGTGCTTGTAATTTGGTGACATTTTCGGCCACAACATCATTTGGATCCAAACGCAAGGCTCGGCACATATTAATCCAGTACCACATGATATCGCCTAACTCACGTTTCATGTGAAATAGGTTTTCCTCAGTAAGCGGTTTCCCTTGAAATACCATTTTTTTAACAATTTCTGTCAGTTCTCCGGTTTCGGAACTGAGTCCCAGTACACCAGTTAACATTAATGGCACGTTAACATCTGGTCCATGTTGACTGTTAGCAAAGTCATAATTACCATCTAATACATCTAGTCTATTCATAAATGTAGTAAGATCATTGCTGGCTTCGCTGGTTACAGCGGCGACGAATTCAGTATATCGATTTAGATCAACTTGTTTCATAGTGTCTCCTAAGCTGTTATTTTAACAGTTTTTAAGAATTAGTCAAGACCTATATTATGTATAGCCAAGGCCTGATTTGAGTTTATGGTCATATAAAACGAATAACCAATATCGTAACTAACATTGCCTAACCAACGAATTTCTAAATTTCCTGTAACTGGCCTCGATATTTCGAAACCTATATCACCGGCAGGCACACCGGCATCAAAATCCTTGGTATAGGTCTCTAAATTAATCATGGCAGTGTCAGCATTTACGGCTACGCTTTTACGCATATAGGCACCATACTGATCAGTACCACTGTGATGATGGGCTAGAGTTAGTTCGATTATGCCATTAGCGTCTAGGCCAGTTAAGGTCACCATATGAAATGGAGTTTGGTTACCCGATGTTTTGGTGCCTGAGTACATATAACTGTATACACTACCAACTTTGACCACGCTATCAGCACCAGCTGGACCCGGTGGGCCTACAGCACCTGTGGCACCAACTGCGTATCCGCCCCCACCCCCACCGCCAATTACACGAATAGTGCCATTATTAATTCCGATTGTTACGCCATCGACCCTGACACCACCTAAAGTGCTCACACTGGCCACAGGCAGTTGGTAAGGACTAGATGTGCCACCGCCTCCAGTATCTAAACCTTGTACTCCGACTAACCAATATTGAGTGGCATTGTTTACACTGATAATTTCGATTAAATAGTTTCCTTCACTGGGAAACACAATTTGACCAGAAACTACATAGCTAACGCTAGTACCATACAATATTTCTGGAGGCAAGTATATTTTGTGAGCAACATTGTTACAAGTTACCCACAGCGTAAGTCGTCCCACGGCCACATGATCGTTTGGAAATCCGCCTAAACTAAGGTCAGCAGTTTTAGTTAGAGTGACTTTTTGAAAATTACCATTAAGAAAATTAACATTGATTACAGTGTCTGCCTGGCCAATGTCTATAAAAGTTTCGCTGTAACTTTTTAATTGAGGGCGAATTAATTTATTAAACTTAACATCGTTGTCTTGATCAAAAATTTCGCCTTCTTCTAACTTCCTAAGCACATAATTTCGTACTTCGGATAATTCTACTTTTACCTGCCCGAATGTGCTTTTTATTATGGCAAAATTATCCCTTAGCCCTTGACTAGGATTGTTGGTACCCGGCACCGGATAGTTTTCATTTAATCCTAGGGTGCTTACTTTACTGTCATAATTGGTATAATCTGTGGGCATTTAACGGAAAACTCCGGTTTTGGGAAACTTAATATATTTATCGGCAGTGTGTTGCTCGGCGTATTGCTCTTGATTATCAATGATCCTGGTGCTGTTATGGTCAAACACAGTGGTATTACCGTCAAATGATGTATGCGATCCCGGGATAAAAGATTTAGTTTCGGTATCATAGTATTCACTTAAATAACTTTCCAACTGATATCGATCAAATTCAAATCTAATAAAATTGAAATCAACAGACTCTAATCTAGTTCTTATAGTAGCAGAATAGCCAGGTTTAACATAGGCCAAAACCACAATTGGTACCATGCCAATAGGGGCGCGATATAGGCCACTTTCGGGATCTTTCTGTGGGCTATTTGCCCATTCTGGTATTAGATTACCTGAGTCTGATACGAATCCTATGCGCTCTATTACACGATTTTTCATGTTATGAATATCGTTTTCAGATAGGGTAGAATATTCAGTTTGTGGTTGATCTCGATAATACCACAGATCATTCTCAGATGTTTGTGTATAATAATAGGTTCTAGTCCCTGACAAATCAACTAAACCGGTTTGAGCCTGACTTAATTTGTGATCTTTATCTCGTCCTAGCTTGGGATCTACTATGGTCACGTATACTATTTCATATTCGACGTTCCTGTTTTGATCCAGGATTACTGCGTTACGAACTGGTCCAAAAGTAAAATGTTTGTTGTAGTGATTTTCTGCTATGGCTTGCTGGTACTGTTCTCTAGAAGCCTTGTTTAAGCCCATGGCAAATTCTATGTAAATATCTCGCCTACGACCGAACCAAGGATCTGTTGGTCTAAAAATTTGTTCTGTGGGAAATATAGTTGGATCATCTAAGATATCATCTAACTTTTTTCTTTGTTCGATCGTTGGAAACGCTCGTATATAAAGATTATCCGAGGCTGACTGGTTCACACGGCGTACTCGAAGTCTAAACCTTTTGGTACTAAAACTTTTACTGCCTGCCACACTTGATCTTACTGTGAATTCGTAAACATCGTTTTCTGGTAGCGCATCTGGATCATCAAGGTGTGTTCTAAAACTGGCTCTGCCTACTAACAACCCATCTTCTTGCAATCTCATGCCTTGCGGTATTCTCGAATTTGAATTTGGTTCAATAGTGTGTTTTAATGTTGTCCCTGATAAATTCACACTAGATATCTGCTTTTTGCTAACAGCGCCGTTGTCTATAGTACCTAGATCAAAGTCAGTACCGAATTTTGCTCCATCATGTTCAGTAGTTAGCAGTATAAAATACAATTGATTAGTGTCTACTGAAAGTGTTGATGCGTTTTGTACGAACCATGATTCGGTAACAGGTGGCTTAAGATGTATAATTCTAATAGTATGGGATGAGTCTATGTCCCCTGTATTGTCAGATAGCTCTACTACAAATTGATAGTCAAATTCATGTGGGCGTCCTAAGTAGCCTTTCAACCATGTTTCCCAGGTAGTGTTGTTGTTTGTGGAAGTGTCGACAAAATTAGGTGGTAAAAACTCAGAACGCTTAAATGGCCTAATGTCTGATTTAGCAGTTACAGAAATTTTCCCATCGGAGCTTAAAGTTGTGCTAGGAGGTAACAGGCCCCAACGTAACCGCCATACTTTGTTGCTTAGTGGGTCAACTGTGTAAAGGCTGGCAATCTTATACACATAGCTATTTCTAGATATTATTATGTCGCTAGGTAAAAATTTATTGGGTATAAAAACTCCATTGGTTATAACACTGATAGAATACTGACGGTACTCATCGCTATTGTTCACGGGATTTCTAGTTATTGTACCAAAGTTATAGATATACGCTGGTTGTTCTATACGTAATTCTGGTTCACTAACCACAGCACGACCATATATGTTGCCGGCACTGTCAATGAAAACTCCATTTGGCAAATTACCTCTCGCTAACGTCCAGTCATAAGATGGTTCTTCAATGGGGAATTTGATAAATGGATAGTAGTTGACCAAAATACTTAAACGACTTACTGTACTGTCCCAATTAGATGGGTTATAGAAAGTAGTGGTAGTACTGGTGGTACTAGTTGTGGTTTGTCCAGGTATGATTACAACTCCGCAACTAGAACTGTTAACCTCTACTATACCAGTAAAAGTTTCATTAAATTGATTTTTAAACAATCCCCATAAGTTAAAATTATCGCACCATGTTCTTTGTAAAACAAATCCTGGCGGTATTATTGCTCGCTCATAATATGGCGCAAACGTGGTAGTGGTTGTTGTTGAACTTGTTGTTGAAGTGGTAGATGTTGTTGTAGATGTTGTACTGGTTGTTGATGTAGTGGTTGTACTGATTGGATTTGCTAAATCATAAACTGTTAAACAAATACCACTTGAAGGTAAAACAGTTTGACTCTCTGCTCTAAATCTTTGATTAAATTGTGCTGGGAATAATCCTAGACTAATCCAATATGTACCAGCAGTGATGTCTGCCGACAACCAACTTAGATTTAAATCACCAGTATCATCATTTTGTGTTATTAATAATCCATCGTTGTTATACAATGCTATCTGTGTATCATTGGATGGATCACTCATCATGGTGTTAACAACCACAGTCATATCTGATGCTACTGTGAACGAATACCATGCTACATTGCTGACTATGTTGAGTCTATCAATTTCGGGTATGGATCTACAAATAAAAGGTAAAGTTACTGGATACGCTGGTGGATAGTATGCTGTTGTAGTGCTTGTGGTACTAGTACTGGTTGTAGATGTTGACGTTGAAGTAGTCGAGCTAGTTGAAGTGGTTGATGTTGAAGTGGTTGATGTCGATGTCGATGTAGTTGTTGTGATATAATATTCTTTGTAGAAACCATATCTATTAGGAGTACCAGCTAGATCATATGGTGATACATAATCTACTAGCTGTTGTTTGCTACTAGTACCTACTATATATTCTTTACCGGCTGTTGGTGTCCATGATTGATGACCTAGATACGACAACAAGGTGGCCAACATACCAGCGATCTGAGGTGCTGCGAAACTGGTACCGTGTGCTATTGCGATTCTATCAGTTGCGCTTCTACTGTCTAATACACTACCTGAAACAGCAGTGGTTTTGTTAATGGCACTGACAATACCCGAACCTGGTGCCATGACATCTAAGGCTGGACCGCGATTACTGTAGTAGTCTACTCCCGGTGCGTAACTGCTAGCATCTATACTACCAACTGATATAGCTCCGCCCGAAGCCGGGCCCGATCTACGATTATAATAATGTCCACCAGGCACTGCTGCGGTGGCCACACGATTGTCATAATCGGGCCCAGTTGGCACATCTTGAACTAAGCCATCATTGCCTGCAGCTACTACAACATGAATCCCGGCTGCGATTAAATCATCAGTATCAGCTTGCCAAGCCGCAATTGGTTCAGAAATTTTCACATAATAGTTTAGATCACCCGAGCTCCTAAAATACTGTCTGGCACCAAAGTAACCAAAACCTAGCTCTTGATAAGTTTTTACCCCATTTCCGGTGTTGGTCCATGGCCCGTTATAAGTAACACCTCGATATGTTACAGTGGTAATATCTAGAATATTAATGTATCGATATGTTCCCCAACTAAGGTTAACCACAGTGGGATTTTTATTACCAGTATTAGGGTTTACTGGTTTTACAGTCTGATGCCAGTACTTGATATAATCCATGGCATCATCAGCTTCGACCATGCCAGTTTCATTATATGGACTAATATTGTAAATATTAGATTTTCTACCCCATCCTTGTGTATTGCCTGCTGCTACAGAGGCTACCGCAGCACCGTGATCTCCGGTGCTGGTATTGTATGATGAAGCATAATCATAGGTAAGTGGTCTAGCTGGTAGTCCTACCGGGGGCGGTGGTGTTTTACCTATAGCACCGGCATAAGAGAGCCAATCTATTTGTTGAACGCGACTACCGCCCGTACCATCAGGATTAAGTTGAAACTCGACATGGTCGGGTCTGATATGCCCATCAACAATAACTATGTCAACATTGGAGCCATCTAGTGTGGCTTCAATGATGTAATTCATTCTTTTTATATCATCGTAGCCGTGTCTTGGAATGTCCTCGCCACGTAGCATACGCAGCAGACCCCAGTTTTTGTCATCCCCGGCTAGATCGGGGTTGGCACCAAACCCGCCTTTATAAAAATTGCTGTTTTGAAACCATATAGGTTCGATTTTTATATTTTGCTCGTCTAAGGTCAGCTCAACGGCTGCGACCCTAGAATCTGCTCGTACTTGGGCGGCTTCAACTTCTGTAAGCCAGTAGACAGTATTACGACTTAGAGGTCGACGTTTGGCAACATCGACTGCTCGATCTGGTATATAAAGGTCACCACCCGGTGTTTCCATGTCATCATAGAAAGCATCCAGGTCTTCATGTCTATGTAGTGTTACAACATATTGTCGTAGATTAGCCGCTGTCATTTAGTTTAGGTACCGAATAAGTATTTATCGGTACCTAAACTGTGGATCACCTACGCATATGTGCAGCGTCTACCGCAGCCTGCTCGCTAAACACAGGTTGTAGACAGCTCTTGTGCATAATAGTGACGCCTAGCATCTTGTCGCCGGTGTAGACAGGAACATCTTTCTTAGCAGCAACACCAACGCCAGAATCACGGCTTGGAATGTACGGGGTCTCACGACCGGGCGGAGGACCTAAACGTGGTAGAGCACGAGTAAGTGGACGGGCGGGCACGGGTTTGGTGGTCATGGTACGCTCCTTGAGATTTTGCCATTCTGCTTGCAACTTTTCATGTTCTCGTTTCTGTTCAGCACTGGCCCATTTGAACTTGCCACGTCGCCGACCAGTGGTACTGAGCCAGGGTCCTTCAAGATGCATAGTCATAATTGCCTCCAAAGTTTGTACACAACGACAATTATACAGGGTTTTAATGCACAGGTCAACCTGTTGTTTTCCCGCAACACCAGCAGTCCATAAATAATCTAGTATTAGGGAGAAGATCAATGGCAAAAACTCAAATTAATTCTAATCGTAAAAAACTCGTTAAGCGTACTAGCCAAGGTGGACCACGGCCCAAAACCAGTTCGATGAACAAACATCGACGCCGCAGCTACAAGCAAAGTCGAGGACAAGGCTAATGAATGACGGAACTGCTATACCTACTGATCGCGACACATATGACGATTGTCGCGGTAACCCTGTTTCTCCACCGTGGTCAGGCCCACCGTGGGATTACTTTCCACCCCCTATTAAGTCACGCTATGAGGTTGTGGTTATGGCTGACTACTGGTA
>Ga0129333_10002697_pt1 | contig 16564 bp, 13 predicted proteins | sample CPB6_08_DNA_FD_94474 | JGI IMG/M metagenome (GOLD analysis project Ga0129333, IMG submission 94474) | Freshwater to marine salinity gradient microbial communities from Chesapeake Bay, USA - CPBay_Sum_0.6_0.8_DNA | ecosystem: Environmental > Aquatic > Marine > Coastal | place: USA: Chesapeake...
CAAGAGTAAAAACATTAGAAGCTCAACTCAACAAATAACGTGCCTTCTGGTTTTAAAGTCAATAATGTAGATTTTGATAGTCTATTCGAGACCCCACGAGTAGGTACAGCAGGACTCGCCACTGGTTTTAAAGTAGGCGGAACCGATATTAACGATCGCTACACTGCTGGTTCTTATCCTTCTATAACTACCGGTTTTAAAGTAGGTGGAACTGATATTAATAATAGTTTTCAAGAAGCAGGCGGCACTACAACTACTACGACCACGACCACAACTACTACGACTACGACCACAACTACTACTACCACGACTACAACTGAGGAGCCTACCACTACCACTACTACCACTACTACCACTACCGAAGTACCATCTTATGCGGTTACAAAGTCAGTTTCCCCTGTTGGAGGTGGTACTGTTAACTGGCAAGCCGGTTACGAACCTGATGTCGCGCCTAATAAATATTACCCGGGTAGTGTTGTTATTGTTACAGAAAGTGCAAATTCAGGATACGTGTTTGATTCTTGGACTATTACTGGTGTAACTGGAGACACAAGTATTCCTGGAGAAGTAAGTTTTGTTATGCCGACAAATGCAGTTTCTGTAACTGCAAATTATAATGTGGTCACTACCACTACGACGACTACTACCACCACTACTTTAGAACCTCTTTCGGTTAACCCAACCACTCTAGCTGCTAACGGTACTTGTGATAGCGCAACATTCTGCACCGCTACTAGTGAATCGGTTGGAGCAGGTGCTTCTGGTGGTAGTGGTAGTTATTCTTATCAATGGAATATAAACAATCCAAGTATAGTAATATTAAATCCAACTAGCGCGAGTACTTCATTTAGAGCTTTTGGCTTATATTGCGAACTTTGCGGTCCCCCTACTACAGAAACAGGCACAGCTTACGTAGTAGTAACTGACAATGTAACAGAGGAAGTAGTGACTTCAGCTAATATAGCTGTAACATTAACTAATGACCGTGCATTAGCTAATTGTGATCCTTGCGAGTAACTCTTGCAATCTCTTACTAAAAGTTTAATTAACCATAATATATGGTAATAAAAAGCGCTTTTTATGGTGCCGGGGATAAAACTATAAATGTTACTACCCGATTGCAGCAAGATATTATAGTTAAAAAAAATATTTTAGTAAGTAACGGCTATTTTGGTGTTGACCCGTGCCCCGGAGTAATTAAAAAATTAACAATTACTTTAGAAAATGAAAAAGAACATGTTTTTGTTGAAAACACTCCTTGTTATTTTGAAACGTTAAACGATAGTTTTTATACTAAAGATAGAATAGGCATATTTTATACTAATAACAAACTTAAAGATATAATATTAAATAAAAGTCTGGATACTATTTTAAGGGCTAAAATTTTTTCTGGGAAAACTGAAATAATAGTATGTTCGCAAAAAGTAAAAAGTCAAAATTACTTTATAGAGATAGAATCCTTGTTTAAGAATAATCATCATGCTAATATAGCAACACAAATACTTCAAGCTTTACATGCAGTTAAAAATTATAATCATTTTAAGTATGTAAGTTTTTTAGAGCATGATGTTTTGTACCCAGAAGATTATTTTAATTATCCGGATTTTGAAGAAGATTGCACGTGTAATGATAATTTTATAGGAGTGTGTGGTACTGGTTTTCAACAAAAAAAACAAAATGATCAACCTTTACATCAAATGACAATGAAATATGGTTACGCTGTTAACTATTTTGAAAAATTAATATTAACTTATTTAAAAGGAGAATTTAGTATGCTCGAGCCCCCTATAAAACATAGGTGTTTTAATAAAAATCCGTCTATACATGTAAATCATGGTAAATCTTTTACTTCTCACTATAATATCTACAGTAAAACTACAACCCAAGAAGACCCTTATTGGGGAGAATTTAGCAACTATTCAAATTTATTTTTATGAAAAAACTTACTGTAGGAATGGTTACATATGATGACTTTGATGGAGTGTATTTTACTATTCAAGCTATACGCTTGTATCATCCCGAAGTCATAGACAAAATAGAATTTATAATTATAGATAATAACCCTGATGGCGCGCACGCAAAAGCTATAAATTCTTTAGTAGGTTGGAACCGTAATACAATACGCTACATACCGTTTTCTGAATATAAGAGTACATCTATAAGAAGTAAAATATTTGAATTAGCTAATACTGAATACGTGTTGTGTGTAGATTGCCATGTACTACTGGTGCCTGGTGCGTTAGCTAAATTATTAGAGTTTTTTGAGGCAAAAAAAGATAACGGTAATTTATTACAAGGACCGATGCTTTATGACGATCTTAAAGGTTTTGCGACTCATTTTGATTTAGTGTGGCGTGCACAAATGTGGGGCATATGGGCCCATGATGAAAGAGGTAACGATGTAAATGGAGAACCATTTCCTATACCCGCTCAAGGCTTAGGCGCTTTTGCATGCCGCAGAGATAGTTGGCTAGGCTTTAATCCACGATTTAGAGGCTTCGGCGGCGAAGAAGGTTATATACACGAAAAATACAGACAAGCAGGTAAACAAGCTATGTGTTTGCCGTTTTTTAGATGGGTACATCGATTTGGCCGTCCGAATGGTATAAAATATCCACTAACTCTCGAACATAAACTTAGAAATTATTTTATAGGATTTTTAGAACTCGGTAAGGATATTACTCCTATATACGAACACTTCAAAGAGTTTGTGCCTGTAGAGAAAATAGATAGTATATTGGAAACTGCTAAAACAACACCGCAAACTACTCACTGACAGTAAATATTTTATATGCCGATTGTCAGTACCTATCCAGTTAATTTGAAGTATAGCTATGGTCCCGGCGTATCTGCAAAAAACGCAAGTTTTTCTACCACTGAAGGCATTTTCTTTAATTTAATGCCTTTACTTTCTAGCGCTAATGACGCTACTTTTAATCAAGGCACAATATCAGTATTAACTGATAACTTCTCATTTGCTGAAAGTGTAGTACCTAGAAATAATATAGTATTAACCTCAATTACCACTCAATCGGTAATTAAAATAGGAGATGAGTACGTAAAAGCGACCGCAACTGCAAACAACGTACCCACTCATACTTCTAGTAAGAGCGAAGCGGCTTTATTTACTTTTACTTTCGACACTAATAACAATAAAGTTAATATATTATATGCTGGTTTATATTTAACTGTAGACGGTTCGAATCCTTTAAAATTAGCCGTAAAAGATAATGCAAACTTTACCACTACTCAAACATTTAACTATAATTTATACGAAAATAAAATAGCATTGTTTGCAGTTACAAACAATAAAATAGTGTACCACTACGGTATACCTAATTTACAGTTGCAAACGTTCGGAGGCTTCACCGATCAAAATACTTTAATACTAGAACGTTTAACTCATACCGATTACAGTGAGTTAGGAGAATCAAACAACGTAACTTATAATAAAGCTTCTAATGATATAAACATTAGATACACAACTGATAAGTTAAAATATAATTACCTTGTTACTGCCCCGTATGAAACTGTTACTCAGGATAATGTCTTATCTTTTAACATAACACCGTTAAAAAATTATTACTCTCCTGAACATATACAGACCCCTACACTGAGTACTCAGTTAAGACATTATAATAAAATTTTTACCGGTCTTAATAATTGCGAGGGCTATGATAAAATATATCTAGGTTACGAAGGCCATGAAACTACAAAAACGTTCTTTAAAGATACTGATACATATTTTCACTACCCAGTAAGCGCGACTAATATCGCTCTTTCTGCATCTACTTTAGTAAAATCAGGTGCCCGTCCAGGATCTTCTCCTTGGCGGTCTGACCGTTTATTTGTAAAAAGAGCAAACTATAGAAATTACTCAAACTGGGGCACGTTTAACGGTCAAGAAGATGGAACGTATTTTTGTTCGTGGTTATCTGCTTCCGAAGTCGGTGCAGAGCCAGTATGGATGGATAGATATTTTGATCCTGCATACGTCAATACTACCATAGTTTTAGCTTCAACAGGTATAGGGTTTAGTAATAATAATTTTCCTAATGTTATATGGGATGTACCTACCACTCAAATATTCAACCCTGAGTGTTTATATGTTTACCATAGAATAGGAGATAATGATAATATTGCTGTAGTTAATACTTTGTCCGGCTCTTTAATACATTATATTAAAAATTGGACTAACCCATTAATAGATGAAGTTAGTGGTTTATCGGCCGGTAGTATATCAAATTTTGGGTCTAACTCTGTTTTGACTTATCCGCTTATTAGAGATAAAGCGTTAAATACTGAAGTAAGTTACGCAAAATTAGCTTTCACTAATGATGACTTTAATAGTGCAGGTATCACTTTAGCTTTTAACGCCTACAACAATGATTGGTCCAATGTACAAGGAGATCAAATTGTGGGTAACTTCTATGGAGGCGGTTTGGGGTTATTTAAGAGCAATCCTTTATTAACACCATTTATTTCAGTTGTAGGTAAAGGTATAAACACATTAAATGTTAACCTAGTACCGCTTAATGTTTCATCTTCAGTTGATTATACTGGTTCTAGTAAAAACTATGTACTGAAGGGCAGTCATGATGAAAGTTATTTCGTATTAGATAGTAATAAAAACGTTTATGAATACGATCAAGACGGTGCCCTTATAAATAAATTTGATGCAAATCAACCTACTTTAACTGGTACTATTATAGGTGCTCAGTTAATAAGAGAAAATAATGTACGTAAGATTTTAATTGTTTCGGTAAGCGGTTCTACGCTGTATTGGAGAAAATTTAAAACCAATGGTACTATAGGTGCAGGAGACAGTGATGCAGTAAACAATGTATCAAATTATATTTTTAATTTAAGTAATCAATTCTGTTTTTATAATGCTAGTGGTAATGGTACTGTTAATAGTAAAAATGAAACATTTGCACTATCAGGGGATATAGTAGTTAAAAACTTACCAGTAGGTAGTGATGTAGTAGGTAACCGTAAGTTTATACTCTCCGCTCGACAAGCAGAATATATTGCTTGCGACCATGAAGATAATATCTGGATTACATATTCTGGCCGTAGTCTATGCAAAATGGACAGTTACGGTTCTATAAAGTGGGACGTAAATTTAACATCTGACCCGTATTTTGACGATACTATTACCCAGCCGCGGGTGGTAAATTTTGTGGCTGAATTAGACCCAACTACTAATGCTTTAGCTTATTACGGTTTAGTATTAGATAATAAAACTCAAAACGTATTTAAAGTTAATACTGATACCGGGGCCGTTATCTCCACCTATAAAGCATCCCCTACCTTTACTGTACCTCTTACTGCCGCGGTGCCTATAAATTGCAAAGTTTTAGGAGACAGCACTGGTTACGACTATCAAAGAAGATACAAATATATTGGCAGTAAGAAAACTCACTTAAAAGTAAAAGCTTTATTGAACAACGTTACTATAAATGAACCAGAAGATGTAATCAAAGAATTAACTTTTGATGCTGCAAGCCTACTACCCGGCTGGCACCATTTTGCTATAACTTTAGATACCCGTAACAATTTAAAACTATATGTAGATGGTGCAAGCGCTGCAAGTACTCAAGTTGGAGATCTTTCTGCATTCTATAAAGTACGTAATAAGAGAAATAATCCTGATTTAATCATAGGCACGTCTAGTTTCAAAACTGATAATCTCTCTGAGTACACTAAAATGTCTTCCGATCCGTATAATTTTAATGGGTCTATTTGCGACGTACGTTTTTATTCAGAAGCACTTTTCCAGGCAGATATTAAAGCGCTTTTAAAGAGAGCTCGTTTAGATAGTTTTAGTGATTTAGAATGGGCTGCTCCTACCGGCCGTAGGTACTATATTGAAGGTATTGAAAGGTTCTTCCCTCATCGGATGCCAGGTGCTAAGTCGCATATGTTTAATATTAGAATTAAAAACTCAAATATAGACAATCCAGACCTTCGAAGTATCATAGAGAAAAACATAACCACTGTGTTAAGTAAGACAACACCGGTTTATACAAAGCTTAACAAAATAATTTGGGAATAACATGGCAACATTTAATTCAGGTATATATTACTCGTTTAATCAAGCTTACAATGACATTGTAACTCAGATTAGAGGTACCACTCTATTAAATTCCCTTCAAACTTCAGACTGTTTAGATGCTCTAGCGCAAATACCTGATGAAGTAAGAGAGAGCATAACTCCTAACTCTTCTAGTTACCAGTATACAGGTAAATACGGTTATACCTGTATAGTAACATATGAATTCGATAGATACGAACGCTATTTCTTTATTACTTTAGATATAGATCAAACTGCAGCTGCTGGCACTACTACCTCGACTACAACCACTACGACAACGTCGACCACTACTAGTTCCACCACTACTACCTCTACCACCACTACCGCAGCCCCGACTTTACCTTCTCCGACCCCTCCAAACAAGTATTATAAATGGACAGCTGGTGTATCGTTAATATCAGGTATTAATAATCAACAAACTATAGGTATAACTACCCTATCCGGTCAAGGGCAGTATATTAGCGCAGAAGTTAAATCATTCGATGGTAGTAACATGCCTAATTATACTACTTTTACTTTGTATAATGGTTCTTCAGCGTTACTATCTGCTGCTTCTCAGGGCGGAGATAATAAACTAAAATTTTTCTATCAATTACCTTCTGAAAGTGCAGCATATACTGCAATAGTACAAACTGTAGATAATGGCTTATCGCCGTGGATAGCAGTAACCACGTTAAGCGCCTACGGTACTGCACGGTTTTATAATGGCTCAAGTAGAGGTTATGTCTATCCTTACGTTTATAACCCTACTCCAAGTACTGGGTATGCAATGACTTTATTTGCTGGGGAAAGTCTACCAAACGTTTATCTAAGAAATGCAGACTTTTTAGATGTTAATGCGTTTTTACAAGGTAAAGATGCTTATCTTGACCCGCGGGGGCCTTATTTTGATACCTTATTAAATAATATAACAGACGTTAACCCTATTTACGGCACTCTAGTGCCTACAGAAAGACTAGAGTTAAATGGCTATGCTACTAATGGAGATAAAGTACTAGATGCTGTATTAGAATACACTATTGCAACCCCATTAATACAAACTTTACCCCCGCTAAAACTGTATACTCCTTGGACTTTTGCATTAACTGGGCAACCGGTATGGGTGCAGTCAGTTTCTGCTTCATATGATAGAATTAAAATTGACTGGGGTGATGGCTATAGCACTCCAGTTTTATCTGCAATCTACCAAAAAGATAACTTTTTCACACACTCCTATAGTACAGCAAGCGATACACCTTATACTGTTTTAATATCAGCTTTTAATGACAGCGCACCAAGCATTAAAAATATAACTTCTCTTTCTGCTCGATTCTATATACAAGGCTCTTTTCCGGCAATTGATCTAGATGACTACACCAAATCGTTAGGAATTAATATTGAATTGCCTTACAGTAAAAACGATATAGATGTAGGTTCAAATGAATGGGCGATTGCAAATAATATCAATGCAGCCTTAGAAAAAATTGATACCAACTATCGATATCTGGACACTGTAAGCAGAAGTATAAAGAAGTCTCCTAATTTTACTATTATAGAATGGCTCGGAGACTTAATTGCATATCCAACTTGGAACACTTTAATTTCCGGTTCAAATACTTACACCTCTGTTTCATCTTCTTATCTTGGAGTTACACCCGGTACTATAATAGATTTTAAATCTTATAGCTCTGGTAAGTCTGCACCGGATTACTATAACTATTACGCGTTATCCAACGGTTCTATACAGGTTAGAGAGAATAATTTTACTAATACTCCTGTATTAACTCTAAGCTCTGTTGTTCCTGGAGTAACTAATTTTAATGCGCGTACTGTTGAGGTGAGTGGTAACAGTTTATATTTGTTAGCTGAAAGTATACCTGCTTTAGGAACAGGTTCAGGCAACACCGCAACAACTCTTTATCGCTTTAATTTAAATTACAGTACAAACAGTATTTCTTTAATTAATCAGATCGGCGGAGCAAAAGGCAATATTAGCGACCCATACACGTTTAATAATGCTCCAGCACCGTCAGATATTAAAGCATTAAATAACAAAATTTATGTAGGAGATATAGGCAACGGCTGCGTTAAGGTTTATAACTCTTCCCTAACTTATACTAATACAATTTCTGGTAGTAGTCTTAGTAGCTATAATGTAAGTCCGTTTGATATTGATCGTGCTAATGAAAATGTGTTTATATTAGGTAAAATTAAAAAACCTAACACCCCAGTTATAACTTCAATTGTAACTTCAGTATCTGCTGTAGATACTACTATTTATACTCAATATCAAGTTACATGGAATCATGATGGTGAACGCCTAGCTATAAACGACCCAATACCGCCTGACACCTATGTGCCTAATTTTGAAATATGGGGCGCTGTAGGCAACAACCCGTATACCAAGATAGATTCTATCTATTCTAACGTAGACGCGTTAAACTCTCCTAAATTAACTACCTACATTTTTAATACTACCTCAACGTATAGTAGTTTTAAAATTAAAGCATTAGGTTTTTATAGTGGTTTTGATTCTGACTTAAGTTCAAGTACAGTAATACCAAATAAAAATGCGTTTCCTTCCCCATACAATGTATTTGTATTTGATAAAAATAGTAAACTTTTAAATACCTACAGTATATCAGAAGTACCTTCTACCGCTTCAGTAAAGAAGTTATTGATTGATCCTACTAGCACGTTTTTCTACGTAGTTACTGAATCTTACTTATACAAGTACACAACTACCGGTCTTTTTGTTAATCGTATTAGTAATCCAAGTAAAGAAGTAAACACTCTGGGTATTGCTGAAGATATTGTAACAGCATTTATCGATGATAGATGCTACATACATGTTGCTACTCCAACTAGAGTATTTAAATTCATAGATTTACCTTTAACTACTGAACTTTATAATAAGAGCCTTGTTTCGTCTTATTATTCTCCACTTTCTACTTACAATATTGGCGAAAACGAATATATTCAAGACTGGGTATATAACAGAGCAATTAATAGAATATATAATAATCACGAAGTTCTAGCTAAAAATATTAATGCAAAATATGTAGTCAATGTTGATAATAACAACAACTTGATTTCATTTTTTGCTAGAGAGCTTTCTGGCGGGGACACAGTTGATTCGTTGAGCGCAACAGAAAGTAGTTTCATACATAGCAATGAAATAGTAAGTTCAGCAGTTGTAAACCGTACTTTAGACTACATTTATAACGCCCAAAGAGCTATTCTTAGCGCTATCAAGCCTGAAGTACAGGTAACTGAACCATCTTATACCACTAACGTGCTTGGTGCTGTTACTGCTGCGTCTGGTAATATAATTTATCAGTATATACAACCAGATCCTATTTTTATCACTCAGCCTCAAGCTGCTTCTCTAGTAGCTGGAGATACTGCTACCTTTACAGTATCAGTATCGAGCGCGTCAGCAGACGCACTCATAACCTATCAATGGTATTACGGTACCACTGCAATTGCAGGAGCTTCTTCAACATCTTATACAATTGATACTGTAAGTCTTGACAACATAGGTTATTACACTTGTGAAGCTACAGATAATGTTGCAACTATAACAAGTAACAATGCGTACCTTGCAGTAAGTCTTGAAACCTTATTCAGCTTTGCTTCTGCAGAGTATGTAGGTAACCTTTACGGTCCGTTATTTAACGGTGGTGCCCGTTACGGCGACGTTTACACTGCGCAAGTCAATTTAATTAACGCGACTTCCGCAGTTGTAGTACAATTTGACTTATCTGAAACATTTACAAATTGGAGTGCGCCTAACTTCTCAGATACGGTATATTACACAATTAAATTTGATGACACCCCAATAACTTCTGGTAAAACAGACGTCAAAACAACTATCAAAGTACCGTTAAGTTCTTATTTAACAACTGATAGCAGTACCGTGCAAAGCGACGGTTACCCGGGTACATATACAGGTAAATTAGAAATAGCTCTTTCAGTTGGTGCTGTTACAACAAATTATCAGCACGGCCCTAAAGTAAAAATCTTCCCTACAGAAGGTTATCTTTATAATGCCGTGTTTACTAACTCAATGTCTGCCGCAGGCGCTACAAACGGAAATATTAACTCAGGTAATATTACAGTTTACGGGTTAAGCGGTAAATACGTAAATTTTGCAAGTATTAACAATAATACTTTAGGTGGTTACTTGGCGTACAATCCTTATATAGAACACCATTGGAAGATAGACAACAATATCGACGGCACTGTACCGCTTATTAATTACACGCCGTCTAGCATGAACAGCATCACTCTTTCTGCTACCCGTCCAGATAATATTGGCGAAACCAGTTTAACTTACAATTTATGTAGAGCACCAGTTACTGCTCCTGAAGCTCCGTACTATACCTTAACAACCGGAGTAACTCAATACTATTATGGAATTAATAGTGCTAAGTCTCCGGGTAATGGTTATGCAATAGGTAGCGGCGCGTATAGAGCGGGTACCCTTGTACCGGTTTACGCAGTAGCTACTTACGGCTGGTTCGGTCGTACAGGCGGTGGTTCTATTGCTTCAGATGCATTTAATTTTAATGGCACAGGTACATTAAATGAAGCAATCACTGGACCTACTTATTCCGGTCAAGCAGGTGGTGGAGATGGAGGCCGGGCCGATCTTACAGTTTACATCGACGGTAATAAGTCGATCAATGTCGGGTTCAAACACTAAACCCGGAAGCGTGATCGAACTTTACAAGCTTTGTTGCTGCTTCTTTAATAACAAAAACAGTCTCGTTATTAGATAAATTACACTTAAAGAGTGCTAACTTATGCGCTTCGTATTGGTCTTTAGCAGTAACTGCTATTTCTTTAAGTATTATTTTCTCAGTTGTAACTTCATCAACCATACCAAGAACAGCAATATACGATTTATTCATATTTTAGTGCAAAATTGTACTCTTAATTATTGTTATTACAATTATTTACAAAATATTTTATCAAATCCAGTAGAATATTAAAAAATCTACCCTATACTTACGGAGTCATATGAATACTGTATCCGAAAACGTGATTGTCAAGGACATCTATACCCGTACTCTCGGTGACGAGAGCGTCGAGACCCGCATGAATGCTGTTAATCGCCGCTTTCCCTCCGCAAAGTATACAGTTCTTGGATTCGTGAATCGTTCTAGCCAGGTTGTTCTGCAGCCTCGCTTTTACAACGTTCGCGATGAAAAGGGTCGTTGGGCTAAGATCCGTCAATCACGCTAATAATAGTAGAGGCCTAGCTAAACTAGGCCTCTTTTTGTTTTTATTACCACAACTATGCAATTAACCTTAATTGGTAACGTTAACGAGCTAACTGCCCATGAGCAGAAAGCTCTTTATATGGATGGAGCTGACACATACACCGGTATGTATTACTTGGTAGCTGATGTGCAGCATTTTACACAGCAAGGCAAGGATGTAATTCCGAACCTTCCAGCACTTCGAAGTATGAGTGCCTTGGCCAACATTAGTTGGATTATTACGAACTTTCGAGGAAATAGAGTTGCCTTCGGTTCTGCTGCTGCCTAATATAGGCACATGAAACGCTCAATCGCACGGTCTCCTCTTATTGAGACGCCTAACAAGTGGTTGCAAACTGCTGAAGGTGTTGATCAATGGGAATACGGCGATTACAAATGCTGCCTTCTTTCTGTGCGTAAAACTGAAGAAGGTAAGTACAAGCCTTGTGTAAATGGTTGTAATAACCTGCACTTAGAAAACTGGGTATTTAATGATCCTCGTCCTGTGCTTTTTGACACGCTCAAAGAAGCTCAAGACCATGCTTTTAAGTATATGGATAATCTCCGTGCACGAGAAGCCGCAGAATTTAAACTAAAACAAGACGAATTAAAAATTTATCTCAATGCTTACGTACAGACAGCTTCTACAAAAATGTAACCGCGAGGTGCTCAATAGTATCTTGCTTTCTAAAACTCTTGATGGACTTGTTCGTTGGGATAAAAGCACGGCAAGCAAGCTTGAAAAAGCTTGGGAGACTGTCAATAAAGGTTACGGTCATGTTATTGAAACTATGACTAAGAAAATCGGTAAATATCCTAAGTTCGCTATTATTGTAGAGCTTGTACCGGAAGAGACATATCATTACGCGGGTCAAACTGAGACTGTACCGCCTTATATTAGCGTTAACTACTATAATAGTGGTGCTAAGCAAATGCCCGAAAATGTTAAGTTTGGAGAAGAAGACGTTGATGAGTACCACAAGTATCTTGGCTTTGGCTTCAGCCCGTGGGATAAATTTGTTGACAGCGATGTAGTTATTTCTTTAGATGCAGTGCAGCATATTGGAAATATTAACTTTTACGAAAAGGTCGCAGCTGAAATTCTTTGGGAACAGACTTTTCACGGTTTTACAGAAGCTGACAATAAAGCATTTATAGATGGAATTAAAAAGCAGGTAGAAGGTATTAAGTCTGGCAAAATTAAGACTAAACTTCTTCGTAAAAAGAAAAAAGGCGAGAAGTACGATATACGTATTGCCGATAATTTGCTTGCCCCCTCCAAGAAAAAGAGCTCTAATAAAAAGAAAAAATAATGCAAACGTTTCTCCCTTATTCTGACTTTCGTAAGTCTGCTCAAGCTCTTGACGTCAAGCGACTTGGTAAACAACGCGTAGAAGTGCTTCAGCTGCTTAATTCTTTTCATAAACCTAACTACAAAGGATGGAAAAATCATCCTGCTCGGGAGATGTGGCGTGGCTACGAGAACGGTCTTGTAGAGTATGGTAAAGTTATTTGCCAAGTCTGGAAAGAACGTAACTACAAAGATACTTGTTACGAAAAAATTAGTGCCTATCACGATTCTTCGAAACCAGTTGAATACCCGTCCTGGCTTGGCCGGGAAGATATCCATCTTAGTCATAAATCTAAGCTAATTCAAAAAGAACCTACATATTACAAACAAATTTGGCCTGATGTGCCTGATAACCTTGAATACGTTTGGCCTATCCCTCTTAAAGGAAAGAGTTGATAAGCTAAATAACTGTATTAATATACTTTGCGTATGAATAAAAACAACACTAATACTCAATCCGGAGGCGTCTTTACTAAGATTGCTTTTCTTACTGCATTGATCTTGGGTGCAGTAACTGGAGTCTGGGCTTTGCCAGGCACTGGGTCTACCAACCTACAAACAACCGCTGGTGTCGCTACAGTTGTATCTGGCAGTGAGCTTACCATCACTGCACCAAATAAAGCTGTACTTACCTGGCAAGCATTCGGTAGCGGTGCTAATACTATTGGAGCGGCAGATACGCTCAATTATGTATTGCCCTCGAGTACATCTTCCGTACTCAATATCGTTGCTGGAGGCACTTCAACAGTTATTGATGGTTACCTTAATTCTAACGGTAACGTATTCATTCTTAACCCACAAGGGGTACTTGTTGGTGGCGGCGCCCGCTTTGAACTCAATAAGCTAGTAATTAGCACTTCAGATAACCCTGCATTTGCGAGTTACTTCTTTCAACAGAACGGAGAACTTCCTTCTCAGAAGGGCTTGGTTGCAGCTGCTGGAGACGTTTCTGTTAACGGAGGAGCGGTATTCGCAGTAACTGAAAATATCACCATTAATGCAAAAAATGTTGATGTAAAGGGACTTATCGCTCAGAGCGGTCTTACTGTTAATGCTGATGGTAACGTTAGTGTAGGCTCATTGGGTCTTACCTATCTCAGAGGCAATCTTGAGGTTAATAACGCTAGCGGTACTACTGTACTTGGCTCTCCTGGTAATAATCTTATCGTAACTGAAAATATTACTGCCACAGGCACTACTGCAAGTACTTTTAATGCTGTTGGAGCTGCTAATATTCAGGCTAAGTCCTTGTCCGTAACTGGTGGCACTGTAACAGCTGATCGTGTTAATGCTCCTGTAGTTAATGCTACAGGTACTAATGTAACCGTTGCAACTGGTTTCAATGTTACCGGCCCGGTGGTAAACGTTACCAGTAATGGTACAGTAAATGTTACTTCGCCTGGCTCCCTTACTGCTAATGTTACTAATACCGGCGCAGGCGCGACTGCAGTAAATTCTACTGGCGCTCTTACTCTCGGTAAAGTTCAGGTAGAAAGCACTACTGGCGCTTCATTTACTGGTAGTTCTATTACTGATACAACTAGCCGTCTATTCGTATATGGCCCTGCTTCGTTTACCGCTACTAATGGTAATATTACCGTTAACAAGGGTAACCATAGCTTTGGTCCAGTAAGCGTTGCTGCTACCGGGGATGTAACTCTCGTAGAAGACGCAGCTCTTAACCTTAACGTAGTTAATGCTGCTAAGCTTGCGGCTCGATCAACCGATTACGTATTCCAGACTCCTACTACCGGTGTAATTAATAGTGCTAATAATACTATTACTGCTACTGGTAATATTACTCTCGGTAATACTAATAATGCTGCAGGTAATTATACCCTCACCGGTAAGGACGTTGCAGTAGCGAATGCTGGTGCAATTACTCTTGCAGTAACCGGTGGTAATGTAGCTGCTACTTCTACTGGTGCAGTAACACTCGGCGCCGTAGTCGCTGATGGTACCCTTGCTGTAACTACCCCAGCTGCCATTACTCAAGCAGCCGATACTAAGATACGTTCTGCAGGCGCTACTTCGTTTAGTGGTTCCGGGCTTACCCTTGCTAATGCAGGTAACCAGTTCGGCGCCCTTACTGTTGATGTAACCGCAGCAGGTACCGCTTCTATTACTGAAGACACTACTCTTAACCTTGCTTCCTTGAGAGCTGCTACTGCAACTCTTAAGAGTCTCGCAAGTGTTATTACGACTGGCACTGCTAACGTAGCTGCTGACACCTTCAGTATTATTGCTGGCGCTGACTTTATTCCAACCGCTAACTTCCGCGCTGCTAATCCGCTCAACGTACTTGCAACTGGCAATGTAGATCTCGGTCTATTGAGCCTTGCAACTAACCTTAACAGCAAAGCTCCTACGGTTATTGCTGGTAGCTATAAAGCTCCAACTCCATAATATAACTTGGAAATAACATTAAATAACTATAAGTATTAACGTTATGATCGCATTCATCCTTGGAGCACTTGTTGGATTGGTTGTAGGTTGGAATTTTCTACCTCAGCCTGAGTTCGTAAAGAACTTACTTAAGAAGAAATCATAAGACTTAAGAAATCCTAAATTACAAAACCGCTTGAGCAATCAGGCGGTTTTTTTATGAAATAAAACAAAATACCTATTGATTTAATAAGTATTTTCGTTATCATAATGGTGTTCTTTTAAATACTTTTGCAGGTCACGACGAAAGGGTCGTTAGTGGGCGTATCTACTGACATCAGCAATTCCAAGAAGTAAGATCTAGGAACCGAGTGATGGATTGCGCGCGGGTGGTAGGCGAAACCGGGAGGTACTCCTCTTACATGGAGGCGTCCTGTGGCAGTAATGTCTAGCCGAGTCCAGGATAACATCAGTAGCCGATCTGCACCTAGGAGTCGACGGACAGTCGACGATAAGCTCCCCAAACTTCGTTCCGGTAGCTGAACCCAACGCGGTAGACCGTTAGCGGGCCGCGGCGTATACATGTAAAATTCGCGTAGTATTGGGCTGTGGGAGAATCGAAAAGCTTCATTTTTTTATGGATAATAGTAAGATAGAATTTATTGATAGTTGTATTTTAACAATAGTTGATACTTTGCTGCAACAGCAAGAATTTAACGAGTTTAAAGATCAAAACGAACAGATAGAAGAGATACTTAAAAAGAGCGTTGCACTAACTGAAAAAATAGTTATCTTAAGAGACGAATTAATTAAGAAACATGGACGCAAAAGTACAAAAGCTAATCGAGGCCGGAATTCTGCCCGACCCCAATTACTCACCGAGAGAAACGAACCGTAACCGGTTCGGTGTTATGGTCTGGGACCATAAGACTGCAGGTACTTGTCAGGTTATGACCGCTGATAGTTTTAATAACGCTAAACAGTATATGGCTCAGCCTGGCCATCGTTCAGGTATTCGTAAATACGGTTTTAGAGGTTAATTTTACGGGGGTATGGTGAAATGGTAGACACAGCAGACTTAAAATCTGCTTCCGAAAGGAGTCCCGGTTCGAGTCCGGGTGCCCCTACCACTTAAATATATACATATGAATATATGTATTATGGGAGATAGCTGGGGATGCGGGGTCTGGGGTAACAGATCGAAAGATCCTCTAAAAAGAGATTATGGTATTATACATAAAGGGTTAGAGGCTTTTTTGTCAGAAAAGCACTTAGTTACAAATATATGCATACCAGGAGGTACTAACATTAAAGCGGTGCGTAGACTTACAAATACTCTACATCAAAATTTTGATTATGTATTTTGGTTTATAACTGATCCCTTAAGAGACATTAATTGTGAAGTTTGGTTCGAAAGAAAAAATTTACATTTTGATGCATTGTTTAATGAAAATATTAATCTGTTAAAACAGGCTTATGAAACAG
>Ga0129333_10002698_pt1 | contig 16563 bp, 38 predicted proteins | sample CPB6_08_DNA_FD_94474 | JGI IMG/M metagenome (GOLD analysis project Ga0129333, IMG submission 94474) | Freshwater to marine salinity gradient microbial communities from Chesapeake Bay, USA - CPBay_Sum_0.6_0.8_DNA | ecosystem: Environmental > Aquatic > Marine > Coastal | place: USA: Chesapeake...
AACGCAAACGGAAACGCATCGCAAGCTGCTCCCACAAGCACAGTCTTAGATATTCCTTCTGGTGATTTTGCCGGCACCGATCAAGGTGTCGCCTACTGCTTCGCCCCAGTAGCCGGGTACTCTTCTTTCGGCAGCTACACCGGCAACGGCAGCGCGGATGGGCCGTTCGTGTATACCGGGTTTAGGCCGAGGTGGGTGATGATTAAGCGTTCCGACAGCGCAAGCGTTACTTACGGATGGTTCATTCTGGACACGGCACGCAATACCTACAACGTCATGAATACATGGCTTGCAGCGGATAACAGTGCAGCAGATGGAGCCGACATTATTTGCGATGCTTTGTCAAACGGGTTCAAGGTGCGAACAACCGCCGGAAACATCAATACCAATGCAGGTACATATGTGTGGGCAGCCTTCGCGGAGTCGCCCTTTGCATACTCACGCGCCAGGTGAGTAGTGAACAAGACTGCCATGGCCAGCTCAGCTAACCTACCTACACGGAGTTAGACCCATGTTCATCCTGCGCGACGCACCACTGTCACCCGACGTGGCGTTTACGGACATCAACAACATCCAGCGACCGGCCAACTGGCTTCGCCTGGCAAGTCCGTCCGAACGCGCTGCCGCAGGTGTCACAGAGCGCCCCGATCCCAAGCCCTACGACGAGCGTTTTGCGTGGGGCTATCGCGAAGATGGCACATTGATTTGGAAAGACCACGGGCAACTGGTCGATCAGTGGGTGGCACAAACCCGCACCACAGCCAACACGCTGCTGGCCCCCACCGACTGGATCATCATCCGCGAAGCTGACAACGGCAAACCTGCTGACCCCGCCATCAAGACCTGGCGCGAGGAGATCCGCCTAGCCACCGGCGTCAAGGTGACCGCAATCCGTGACACAGCCGACACTCCCGCGCTAGCCGCTTACATTACGGGCGCCGATTACCCCGCTTGGCCCGTTGACCCTTATTCCCCTCGGCCTGCTGGCGACGCTGTTATTGATCGGGTGGAGTTTGCTAGCGGCAGCGTCAGCAGCGGATTCTGACCATGGCGGTTAAGTCCAAGACCGGCACCGCTCGCATCGAGCATCAGCCGGGCCCGCCTAAGACCACGCGCCAAGGGTACGGCCAGCAGTCCAGACCCCGGCGCCGCGGCCGCAAGCCCCTCAGAGGGCAGGGCCGGTAATGGACCCCCAAACCCGCGAGAACTGGCGCAAGATCAAGCACACGCTGGAAGCCGCGGGGAAGACCGACAACCACTACTACAGACGCGCCCTTGCCATCCTCGCCGGGATGCCAGACCCTTTCGATCGCTACGATGGGATCGAGCAAGGGCGCCCCGATGGTGGACGAACCTAAATCTGTTGGCGGTGTGCTGACTGCCTCCCTCCCGGCGGCCATTGCAGCAGGCATGGTGGCCATCGGGGCGCTGCTGATCTCGATGCAGGTGCAGTCCGCACGGATCGAGGCCACGCTGGTGCAGATGGCCAAATCCGTGGAGGAGCTGAAGAACGATGCACGGGCAGAACTTGCCGATCTCGACAAGCGTGTGCGTGCCCTTGAAATGCGCCCATAATTTAGGAGCACTTCCGCATGGATGCCGTGTCTGCTGAAACCGCTGCGATCATCGCCATCATCATTGCCGCTGGCGGCGAGATCATCGCCATCAGCCCCCTGAAGTCCAACAGCTGGCTGCAGCTGCTGCTGCAAGCTGCTCGCCTGATGTTTCCGAAGCACCGCTGACATGACCAACCTTGCCCCGGTCAAGCTGGAGCAGCTGTTCCGCTTCTATCGGGGGCTGCCGCATCAGGCCGCAGCCATTGAGCAGCTGGAGCAGGATCTAGCACTCAACGGCTACGCGGCCGCCATGCGGCGTGACCGGGCATGGTTCAGCACCTGGAGCCAAGACGGCAAGCAGGTGGATCTGGCCGCGGCGCTAAAGCTGATCAAGGAGTTCGAGGGCTGCCACCTCGATGCCTACCCTGACCCGCTCAGCGGTGGCGCACCGTGGACGATCGGCTACGGCACCACCCGCTACACCGACGGCCGGCCGGTCAGCAAAGGCGACCGCATCAACATGGTCGAAGCCGACATGCTGTTGCGGCTGGAGGTGGACAAGATCGCAGAAAAGCTGCGCGCCACCGTGCCGTTTTGGGTGGCGATGAGCGATGAGCAAAAATGCGCACTGATCAGCTTCGCCTACAACCTCGGCTCGGGCTTCTTCGGCGCCAAGGGCTTTGAGACCATCAGCAAGCGCCTGCGCGAGAAAGACTGGGCCGGCGTGCCCGATGCCCTGCTGCTTTACCGCAACCCCGGCACCAACGTCGAGGCCGGCCTGAAGCGGCGCCGCATTGCTGAAGGCGACCTGTGGGGCCGTGAGCGGCAGACCACCGGGCCGATCGAGGCGATGTTCACGCCCGAAAGCCCGTTCAGCTACAAGATCACCCCGCACATCACCTACGGCGAGTTTGCGCTAAACCAAGAGGCCCGGCGCTTCGATCACCAGTACCAGTGCGATACGGCGCTGCGGCTGGCGCAGTTCTTAGAGAAGGCCCGCGCGCAGTTTGGCGGCAAGCCGTTGGTGATCACCTCGGGCTATCGGCCGCCGGCCATCAACAAACTGGTGGGCGGTGCCAGCAGCTCGGAGCACCTTTACTCAGACATCGGTGTCGGTGCGGTGGACTTTGTAATAGACGGCGTGGACATGATGGCCGTGCAGCGGTGGTGCGATCAAAATTGGCCGCATTCGCTCGGATACGCAGCGCCGCAGTTCATCCACCTCGGCATCCGCAAAGGCGGTCCCCGCATCAGGTGGGATTACAACTAAGCTGCGGCGGCTCTTTCAGCGCATCGAGTGATCCTTCCAGACCATGAGATCCGTCGCCTGTGCGAGCAGCACGCGATGGTCAACCCCTTCAACCCTGATCTGCTCAATCCCGCCAGCCTCGACCTAACCCTGGGCGATCGGATCATGATTGAGGTGGCCGACCGCCCTGAGCTGCAGATCACCGGCATCACGGGCCACACCGCAGAGGAGCCGTACTGGCTGCAGCCGGGTGAGTTTTGCCTAGCGGAGACGCGCGAAATCTTCTCAATGCCCGATCACGTCTGCGGGTTGTTCTTCCTCAAGTCCAGCCGCGCGCGCGAGGGCTACGAACACAGCCACGCGGGGTTCGCGGATTGTGGTTGGTACGGTTCAAGGCTGACGCTAGAGCTAAAGAACGCGCGGCGCCTGCACCCGCTGCCGCTGTGGCCGGGCATGAAGATTGGGCAAATGCTGTTCATCAGCATGGCCGGGCTGCCAGAGCGCAGCTACGCAGTCACCGGCCGATACAACGCAGACCTGGCAGTCACGCCAAGTAAAGGCTAACCTTCTGCCGTGGAGAGAGCCCAAGCCTCGGTTTCGTGTCGGCCGGGGCTTTTTATTTGGGCTGCCACCAGTGCTGCAGCAGCGGCCGCGGCCTCGTCCACCAGATGGGCGTAGCGGGCGGTGGTAAGCGGGCTGGCGTGGCCCAGTAGCCCACCGATTTGCGGCAGGCTCAGGCCGGCGCTGACCGCCATGCTGGCGTAGCTGTGGCGCAGATCATGCACTAGCAGATCGCGCAGCTGGGCCGCGGCGCAGCTCCTGCCGTGCGCTGGTGGGCGCTTGCCCCTGCGCAACAGCTGCCAGCAGCTTGTGCGCCTCCTCTCTGGCCAGCGTGCGGCTGATCAGGTTGGCGCGGCCGATCTTGTGATGCTGCTGCTTGCCGCCGGGTTCCCGATAGCGCAGGTACCAAGTCTCGACGCCGCTGGGGAGCTTCAGGATGCCCAGGCCGGGCACCTTCGTGTCTGCTTTCCATTCGCGCACCATTCGCGCAGATCTCCGTTAAACGCCGGGACTTTGCGCGAACGGGCAGGAAAAAGCAAGGGGGAATGTTTCACGTGAATCAAAGGCTTAGTGAGATTCCGGGAACTGGCGCGAGCTGCAAACGGACGACTTTTAATCAGTAGGTCGTGGGTTCGACCCCCACAGCGCTCACCAAAAACCTTAGTCACAGCAATGGTTTAGCAGGACGCCGCCTCAGCAGGGCAAGCGGCCTGCTGTGCCGTTCGCGCACTATTCGCGCACTCGCGCCATCGGGTGCTGCAACGGTGCCATGCGCATCCGGTGGATCCGGCCGGGCGCCTCTGCAGGGTCGTCCATCGGGATCAAGGTGTAGTCGTCGCAGCCGTGCGTTTCGGCAAAGTGCTGGGCCGCGATGTGGGTAGGGAATGGCCCGACGTGCCACGGACCGATGCGGAGGGCGTAGTTCATAGGAGGAAGGTTAGTTGCTTGATCGGAGCTGGCAGCTCACGCGCGCCCCACTGGTCGCCCATGGCTTCTGCAATGCCTTCGTAGGTGCGGCTGCGCTCTTTCCAGCGGTTGGGCCCCGGCGGCATCATGTGAACCCGTGGCTCGCGGCCTTCGACCACGTTGGTGGGTCGCAGCTTGGGCAGGTTGCAAAGCCACAGGCAGGTGGCCTTAGTCTCGCCATGGCCAAACTCCCATGGCTGGATCACTTGATCGGCTGGGCGAATGGCTGAGCTGATCACGCTGACCGGGTTCTCGATGCACCAGCGGGGGATAGGTGCGTTCATCAGAAGGCGCACAAAGTCGAGCGCCTCGGCCTGTTCGCGTTGCTTGCGGTGAAAGTGACGACTGCCGGAGACTGCAAGGTGAGTGCAGGGCGGATGAGCGATCATCAGATCCCAGCCGCGGCCAAGCACCTCCTCCACTGGCTGTTGATAGTGCCAGCAAGGGTCGGCCTCGCACTCCAGCAGGTCGCAGCTCCATGCGTCGTGGCCGCGGCTGCGGAATGCGTCACGAACGCGGCCGCTGTATTCGCAGGCAACGAGAACGCGCATCAGTAGAGGCGAGCGACCTCAACGTCGCGCATGGTCTTGCGGTCGAGCTTCATCAGCACCACAACTGCATCGGGGCGGTCGGCGTGACCGCGCTCAGCAGCTGCGAGAGCAGCCTTGCGGGTCATCATGCCAGTTTGGGCGATGCCGTTGACTTCGAGGAAGAACATTGGAGAGAAAAGCGGTGAAGGCCCGTGCCTTCGATGCAAGAACTATACACCGCACACAGCGCACCCTGCGCCCTATACCGGGTCCGTTCACAAACCGTCACACAGCCTGATCTGGTCAAGCCCGCTACCGTTGGCCAAGCGGCGGCCAGCCCATGCGGGCGTTCTACCTAGAAATCTCCGCCAAGCTCATCATCCGATCCGACTCCGACCCCGACGACTTGCCAGCTGACATCTACGCACACCTGGCCGAGTTCATCCCCTCCGATGAAGACATCCTCGACATCGAGGTGACCGCAGTTCCCCTGCCGCCGGATCTCAGTGGATCAAACCCACATTGACGAGACGCGCCTGGTCACGCGGCGCAGCGCCCGTGATCAGATCCTCCTGCGCTGGAGTTATCGGTGCGCTTATTGCAACGACCCGCTCGGCCGGAGCCCCACCCTCGACCATGTGGTGCCGAAGGTCCACGGCGGGCTCACGGTGCCCAGCAATATGGTGGCCTGCTGTTGGTCGTGCAACTGCTCGAAGTCCCACAAGCCGTGGGTGGACTGGTATCGCGCCCAGCCGTTCTGGTCGGCGCTTGGTGAGTGGGCCATTGCCCAGTGGATCACCGCCGGCTCAGAACATGGTCAGCCAGATGGTGGCGAGCAACATGCCGCCTAGCCACGTCAGCCCGAACACCACGACCGGCCGCACCTTCATGGCTTGAGCATCTGGTTCAGGTAGATTTCAGCCTGAAACAGGTCGGAGCTGTAGCGGCAGATTCCACCCACGCAACTGCGGTAATACACCTCACCCTTCTCGGCCGGCAGCAGCACCTCGATGTAGCCGCCATCGCGGTCGGTGCGGCTGATTACTTCCGGTCCAAACATCACCGCCCCTCCTGCTGGTGGATCCAGGTCTTGAGCCCACTTACATACTCGCGCAGCACCTGCGCCTGCTGGAGGTGCCACCGATCGCCGGAGCTGATCCACAGCATGTTGTGCCGGTCGATCGCCTGCAGTGACTGGTGGATCAGCACGTTCCACGGCTCACGCACTAGCGTGTTCCACTCACGCTTCGACACGGCACCACAGCGGCCGATCTCAGTCTGCCGAGCGGATCGCGGGCGCGAACATCTCGCACCGTGGTGCGTATCGCCCGCCACTGCGCTTTGCCTCTGGCAGGTTCAGGTCGCAGCCCTGCCGGCGCATGTCCCACTGCAGGCAATCCCAGCACATGCGGTTGGGCTCGGTCCGCAGCTGCACCACTGCAGCCCTGAAGATCGACTGAGCCCGCAGCAGCGCCTCCTGCAGCTGCACCGTGCCGGTGTCGGCTTCCAGCTGGTGCTCAGCCCGTGGGCCAAGCACCACACGCGCGTGCCAGGTTCGATCGGCTCGGCTGCACACCAGCAACAGTCGGCCGGCGTACAGGCTGATCATTCGTCCTCGCCGTAGCTCGGCTGGTGGAAGATCCGCTCTAGCTGCATCGACGCTGGCTCTGGCTGGCCAGCGGTGACGAACTCGGCCACAGCGTCACGCGGATCAGCGGCAAAAAACACCGCCGGATAGTCGCGCTCTTTCACCACCACCAAGCTGGTGCGTGGGCTGCGACAAAGCACCCGCAGCGCCAAGCGCTCGATCAAGGTTAGTCCGGGGAGGTAGAACATTGCTCCAGTTTGGCGATAAGTCGGTTCAGATACCACTCGCTTTTTTTGGCATCTTCTAGGGCGTTCCCTTTTGCCCACATGCGGATCAGATACTTGAGCACCTGGCCCTGCAGGTATGCCGGCACCATGTGCGGCGCATCGCTGATCACCGACTCGATGAAGTCGATGGCCTCAACGGTGCCGACCTGATAGTGCGGCGGGTGGTTGACCAGATCATCCACGGGCGGGTGCTCCTCTTTTAGGTGTGCGTTCAAGGTCGGCCGCCATCTCGGCAGCAGCGCGCAGCATGGTGCTGAGCGGGATGCCATTGATGCGGCGGTCGGCCATCCAACGGATAGCAAGGCGGTAGCCGTGGCTGGCGTTGCCGTTGCCAATACGCCGCGCAAGTGCGATCTCCTCGTCCGTCACGCGGATGTTCAGCGTGCGGTTTCGGATCTTGGCGGGAATTACCATTTGTCCCCCAGCAGCTGCTGACGGCAGACCTGAATGGCCTGCTGCGCTTGCTTTTCGGTCATCACCGATTCGGTGGCGTCCATGGCCTTGATCACCTTTGCAAACAGCTCGGGGTAGTCGGTGTCGCGGAAGTTCGCGGCAATGTCGCGGCAGAACTCCTCCCACAGTCCGGTGTAGGTGCTGCGCAGTGGGTGGCCATAGGGCAGCTGGTCGCGGCCGCTGTGCTGATAGAGGCTCTCCATCATGTCGGCGCGTTGTTGATCGAGCCTGAGGCGGTGATTCATGGTTCGATTAGTTGGCGAAGATAAAGCAGCTCAACGCAGAGCTGGTTTTTGTAGAGGATCCCGCCGGTGCCGCGCAGCTGGTCGATGCGAATGTCGATCAGCTGGCGGATGCGGTCGCGTTCGTCCTGCTGACCTTGGCGGTAGGTGCCGCTGTCAGAGATCAGCTGGTTGATTCTGGCGCGGATGTCGGTCATTCCACCTCCACCTCAGCACCCGGCCAGCGGGCTTGGGCGTACTTGGTGGCGTGGCGCTTGGTCTCCGCGCGGGTGATCCATGTCAGCGGCTGTGCGCCGGGCTTGTAGACAATCACCTTGAACTCACGGGTGCGGCTGCCGGGCTTGGGCCGGCTGATGCCTTCACCGTGCTTGCTGGTGGGCTCATCTTCGGCCCACTGCCACGGGAGCATTGAGCCAGTGGGTGCGTCAGACATGCTCATTGGGGTCGGTGACGGTTTCAGGGTTGAGCCACTCAAGCTCTGACCACCAGTTGAGCCAAGTGTCAGCAGCGATCAGCTTGGCTTCGGTCAAACTGTGCGCCAGCACGCACTCGATCACGTTGGCGGACTTGATCTGGAAGTAAAAGCGGCGGGGAGTCATTCGGGCAGCGCCTCCAGTGCGCGGCGGATCGTGTCGAGGTCTAAGTGCTGTTCTCTGGCGTTGTTGGCGCCTGTAGCGATTGCGTGAAGCGCAATGAGCGCTTGTTGCTTCAAGTCCGGCGCACTCTTTTCCGAAAAAGCCGACGACATCGCCTGCTCGCACCGCTCCAGTTGGTAAAGCAGCGGGCTGTTAACGGCGGGGAACTTGCGGCGGTAATGATGGCCTGCTTGAAAAATGCCGGAAGCGCGCCAGCGGAGCAAGGTACGCTCGCTGATCTGAAGGTGGTCAGCCATTTGGCGCTGGGTAAGCCAGCGATCACTGGTAGGCGTCACTTGCGCACCTCCACGTAGGACTGAGTGCCGGTGTGGGTGGCGCCTGCTTGGTTGCCGTACTCAAGGCCGATCATGGCGAACACGGCGGTGACGACCAGCAGGCAGATGGCGTTGTTGATGCGGTTGATCATGGCGGTGATAAGTCAGATGGTTTGGACAAAATCGCCGTCCTCGAACATGCGAATCACGAAACCGCGACCGTTGTCGAACACGTCAAAGGTCTCGCCGTCGCAAGCAGTCTCGATTGCAACGGCCAGTGTTGCCTCCGCAGCGGCGCGAGTGCGGTAGATGGTGGAAGCGTACTGGACGGTGCTGAGATCAAGCATGGTCTGGAGAGCGGTGGCCTCGTCGGCCGTGCGCAGATAATACACCGCAGGCGGCGCATCCTGCCAACGGGTCAGTCACATTTCGCAACACGGTGCCGCAGGTCGGCCTCCATCGACCGGCGCTCGCTTGCTTCCCGCAACGCAGCCAGCCGATCCTTGGGTTCTTGGTGCGCGGCCTTCACGGTCACCGGCGCCCGCAGCACCGGCTTGCGCAGGTGCTCAGCACTCCAGCCCACCGCATAGTCCGGCACCGCCACCTCGACGGTGAACCACTTGTGGCCGCAGTCTGTGCAGATCCGCTTGCGCACCACCTGGTCGTCCAGCTTGTTGTTCGTGATCGGCGCCCGGATGGCACCGCTACAGCATTTGGGGCATCGCATGGGCATCATGGGGCAGTCCGCCCCAGACAAATGAACTTTGGAGATTGGATGGCGGTCGAGATACCGCCCGAAAAACAGTTCCTGATCGAGAGGCAATGCCGGGACATCCAGCGGCACCCTGATGTAGGTCCGCTGGCTGCCAAGCTGCTTAAGCAGTGCTACCACCAGCAAGAGATGCTCCAGGCCGCGGTCAATGAGATCGCACGCCTGGAGCTAAAGCTGATGTGATCAGAACAGATCAGCGTCGGTGATCTCGCTCACCACGCCATCGGTCGCGCGCGCAAGCTGCTGGGCGGCATCGCCAGGATCCACCCAGTCACGCGGCGGTTGAGCCACGGCGCTCACATACGCCAGACCCTTCTGGCTGGTTTTCTTCCAGCCGCTGATCGGCACCTGGACGCTGCCGTACTGGTCCGGTGTCTGGCTCATTACAAACCGGCACAGCGCGTCCAGCTCCTCCACCTTGATGTTCATCATCCCGGTGAAATCCAGCTTGCTGTCAGGCTTGGTGCTTTTGAAGATGGACAGGTTCAGCTTGAAACTCATGGTCTCGGTTGGTTAGGGGGTGTGTTGGGGATCCCGCGCAGGTTCCGAAGCTCATACGCCTCGACCTCCGCCACGGGGTAAAGGACACGGCCGCCGATCTTCACAAACCGTGGGCCGCGGTTCTGGCTGCGCCAGTTGTCGAGCGTGCTCAGCGTGACGACACCGCGCCAACGCTCTGCCAGCTCTCTTGGCTGGAGGTATCCAGCCTCAGAAGATTTCATCGTCATCAATTACTGCCTCCTCGTGTTTTGTCGCCGCCTTGGCGATCTTCTGATTCAACTCGTCCACACTGGCCTTGACCGGCTCAGCCTCGCTGATCGTCACCGGCTCAACGTCCAGCACCTCCTCCTGCGTCTGGATGCCGACCAGCAGGTCCGGGATGTAAAGCCGCCCCCAGAAGGCCGCGGCCCGGTAGCGGATCATCAACTCGGGCATGGTCTGCCACTTGCTGCCGCTTTTGGTGGCCCAGCCTTCACGCTTGGCCATCGCCATCGTCACCTCAGGGCCGCGCAGCTCCTCGCCGGTGGCAAGCTCAGTGGCGAGCGCCATGCAGGCCAGCGTTTCGCCTTTGCCGCTGATCTCGTAACGGATCGGGCTGAACTTCCCGCAGCCGTTGATCAGGCCGATGATGAACTGGCTGCTCCAGCTGGGGCGCCCGTGGATGATGTGCAGGTTCTGCATCACCATCAGAGGATCCATCTGCATCCGCCGCGCGATGTTCAGCGCCACCAAGCAGTTGGCAAAGCCCTGCTGGCCTTGGAACTGCTGGGGGATCAGCGTGCTCTGTGCCAGCGCCTTGGCAATCCGCTGGGCATCCTCAAATGCTTGGATGCCGGAGAACACGCCGGACTGTGTGGTTGTCAGTGCTGTGGATTGTTCCATCAGTAGGTCTCGATCTCAGTGGGTTGGGGCAAGGTTCCATCAGGCCGCGGCCGCATCCACGGCGGCAGGCTGATGGTCTCGATCTGGTCGCTGTAACCCGGCCACGCATCAGCGGCTTTGCAGATCGCCAGCGTGTCTAGGTCCAGCCGCGCCTGCTTGGCACCGGCAGCGATCATGTCCGCGTCGGCAGCGTAAACCGCCACCGCATAGGGCGGCTTCTTCTCGACGCAGATGAAGATGAACTGATCGGGCCGGGTGCCGGTGGCGCGCTCGATGCCGTCCAGATACCAGCTGCTCTGGACGTGGTAGCGCCAGTTGGCAATCGACTTGCGAAAGCCAACGGGGCTGGCATCCTCGGTGGTCTTCAGATCCACGATCAGCCGGTGATCATCCGTCAGCCAGTCCGGCCGGCACTTGCACTGCAGCCCGCTGGCCTCATCGGTCCACATCCATGTGGTCTCAGCCTTGCCGGGCAGCCCCAGCAGCATCGCAGCGGCTGGATGGGCAAACACCGAGCGTGCCATGCGCATCACGATGTCCGCTTCAGCTCGGCTCAGCACCGTGCGGCCGGTGGCGGCCACGCTGAAGGCTTCCCATTCCGCCTTGCCTTGCTTGGTGCGGCGGTCAATGCCTTCGGGTGCCATCACGTAGCGGGCATCCCACTGGTCCAGCTCCAGCACGTGGGTGTGGACGGCAGTGCCGACCAACATGGCTGGCGTGGGCTCGGGCTCGACCCGATTCGGGTCCACGTAGCGCGCCCAGTAGTGCAACGGGCTGCGCGCCACCAGGTCTAGGTGGCTTTTGCTCACCGCACTGTGGCGGTGGTAGTCGGCGTTCTCCAGGGCATCCTCATCAGGGCTCATGGAGCTTACCGCAAGTTCGGCTATTGTCACGCCAGTTCCTCCTAACTCTTTGAAATCATTTGGCATTTCGGCCCGCAACTCGGATACCACTACCGCTGTTGCAGGTCTAGTCCAATGAGTCTCACGCTCCGTCCCTATCAACACCAAGCCATCTCAGAGCTGCGCGCCAGCTACCGCGAAGGTGCGCGCGCTCCCCTGCTTGTCCTCCCGACCGGTGGGGGCAAGACCATCGTCATGGCCGAGATCCTGCGCTCCCTCGCAGATCGCGGTCGCAATGGTCTTGTCCTAGTCCACCGCCGAGAACTGATCGCGCAGACCAGCCACAAGCTCGACCTAGCTGGCGTGGCGCACGGCATCATCGCTGCCGGCTACCAGCCGACAAACGCACCCATCCAAGTCGCATCAGTGCAAACGCTCGCGCGCCGCCTGACGCAGCTCACATGGTCCCCAGACCTGATTGTTGTTGATGAAGCCCACCACGCTGTGGCCGGCACATGGGCAGCAGCATTGCACCGCTGGCCTGATGCTTACCGGCTTGGCGTTACAGCCACCCCGGTGCGCCAAGACGGCCGCGGCCTAGGTTCCGTTTTTGATCGCCTCATCTTGGGGCCTTCGGTATCCCAGCTGATCGCTGGAACGTTCCTAACGCCCGCGCGCATCTACGCGCCTCCAGCCGTTGCGGATCTTTCAAGGCTGCGCACACGCGCCGGCGATTACCGCTCCGAGGAGGCCGCCGAGGCCATGGATCGGCCCACCGTGACGGGTGATGCCATCAGCCACTACCAGCGCCTGTGCAACCACAGGAGGGCCATCGTCTTCTGCTGCTCCACGCAACACGCTGATTCGGTGAACACAGCGTTCAACCAGCGGGGAGTCCGGGCTGCCACTTTATTGGGCACGACCCCAGCAGAGCAGCGCGACCTGCTGGTGCGTCAACTTGCCACGGGTAAATTGTCGGTTCTGGTGACCGTGGATGTCGTTTCTGAGGGCTTTGACTGCCCAGCAGCAGAGGCCGCTATCCTCCTGCGCCCTACCCAGTCCCTTGGGCTTTACCTGCAGCAGGTCGGCCGCGTGCTGCGCCCAGCTGATGGCAAAGATGCTGCGATCGTCCTCGACCACGTTGGCAACGTCCACCGCCACGGCTTCCCCGATGATCACCGCGACTGGTCGCTGGACGATCGGCTTAAGCGGTCACGCAACGCCGGCCCGGCAGCGCCATCAGTGCGCACCTGCCCGCAGTGCTTCGCTGCTTTTAAGCCCCAGCTGCTCTGCCCATGCTGCGGCGCCTACTGCGCACCCGAGCCCAAGCGGGCGCTGCGCCAGGTCGATGGCGAGCTGCAGGAGCTAAAGCGCGTCAATGCCCAGCTGCGTGCTGATGAGCAGCAGCGAAAGCGCCGTCAACGTGCAGCAGCGCGCACACTGCCGGAGCTGCTCGCATTGGCCAAGGCGCGCGGCTACTCGCCCGGCTGGGCCTACCGGATCCACCAAGCAAGGAGCAACAGATGAACGACTACACCTACCCAGGCCAGGCGCACTTCGCGGATCCGACCATCAACGCGCGCTGCAACGACTGCACCTTCTACGTTCCCCGGCCCTTCGTGCAGATCCAGCGTCACTGCTGCTCCAAGGCCAAGCAGATGACCGGCAGGTGGCAGAAGCCCATTCCGCTTGGTGCCATCGCCTGCAAATACTTCCAGCGCCGAACATGATGGAGCGCAGCTGTGCCTGCCATCGTGGCCAACGCCGAGACCGACCTGCAGCAGCGCATCCGGCTGGCCCTTGGCACGCGGCCTGATGTCCGGCTCTACAGAAACCAAGTCGGCTCCCTGCCCGATCCACGCACCGGCCGGCTGGTCACCTTTGGCCTGGCCCGTGGCTCAGCAGACCTGATCGGCTGGCGCACGGTCACGACCACCCCCGAGATGGTCGGCCAGCGCATCGCCGTGTTCACCAGCATCGAAGTCAAAACACCCACAGGCCGCATCGCCCCTGCCCAGCAGAACTGGCTGCACGCTGTCCGCATTGCTGGTGGGTGTGCTGGTATCGCACGCAGCGTGGGTGACGCGTTTCAGATCGTCACAGACACTTGCCCACCTTGCTAACCATTCGCCAACATCTGACAGCCTTAGGACCTATGCATGGTCACTCTCCACGATCAGCTGGCTGCCCTACCAGACCACTGGGGCTTCGTCGCCGTTGGTAACGGCAAGCGCCCCTACCAGCCCGAATGGCAGAAGAACCCGCTCACCAAGCAGCAGCTAACCGCCGAGATCGACGCCGGCCGCGCCGTAGCGATTGGCGTCATCGCTGGCCCGCAGTCTGGCGGCTTGCTCTTCGTTGACCACGACGGCATCTCCGCCGGCGAGATCCTCGACAAGCTCGGCGTGCCACTGCGCGACCTGCCCAAGTCATGGGCCGTTACTTCCGGCCGCGATGGCCGCCTGCAGATCATCTACCAAGTGCCCGAGCAGTACTGGGCCGGGATCCGCACCCGCAAGTTCAAGACCGGCAAATTCGATGAGGAAGGCAAGCCCGAGCAGCTGGAGCTGCGCTGGTCTGGCTGCCAGTCCGTGGTCGCCGGCGCCCATCCCATCACCGGCGCATACCGCTGGCTGAAGGGCCGCGGCCCCGGTGACCTGCCGCTGGCCGAAGCGCCACTGGCCCTAATCGAGCAGATGCTGCCGCAGGAGCCACCTGCGCCCCAGCCCCTCCTGCCGCCACCTGCTCCGCGCCAATCAGACCGCACCGACGAGGACTGGGCACGTATCTGGCTTGATGCGCTCAGCTCCTCACGCGCTGACGATTATGACTACTGGATCGAGGTGGGCCAATGCCTCCACAGCGTTGGCGAGCACATGCTTGCCGACTGGGATGCTTGGTCCCGGCAATCCTCCAAATGGCAGGCCGGCACCTGCGAGCGCCATTGGCGCAGCTTCACAGCAGACGGCAACCGCGACATCCGCCACCTCTGCAACCTGGCCAAGGAGGACGGCTGGCAGCCCAAGCAACGCCAGCTGCCGCCAGCCAAGCCCAGCAAGCCCACGGCCCCTAAGCAGGAGCAGGCGGAGGCTGCGCCCATCGCAGATAAACCCCAGAAGCTGGAGGCCAAGGAGCTGCTCAACATGCTTCGCCACCCTGACAAGCAGGGCCTGCCGCGCTTTCGCTACAACATTTTCACCCAGCAGATCGAGATCTACGGCGCCGTCGCAGAAGGTGCTGAACGCTTCTATCTGCAGCTGGCCCAAGAGGGCTACAAAGTCTCTAAAGAGATGGCCTTGGACTGCCTTGTTGAAGTAGCACGCGAGAACCCATACGACCCCGTAAAGCTCTACTTGGAGCACGTCGCAGCTGAAGTCGCGCCTACCTACATCGACCGGCTGGCTTCCACATACCTGCGGCCAAAGGATGCGCAGCTCGCAGAGCCAACGCTCTACGACATGATGCTCAAAAAGACCCTGATCGGTGCAGTTCGACGCATCTTTGAGCCCGGCTGCAAGCACGATTACGCCTGCGTGCTCATGGGTGATCAGGGCGCCCGCAAGTCATCATTCTGGGCTGCGCTTGGCGGGCCGTTCTTTTCCGATGCGCTTCGGGACATCAGCTCCAAAGACGACCTGATGGTCCTCCACCGCTCATGGATCATGGAGTGGGCCGAGCTGGATCACATCACCAGCAAGAAGCACGCCGGCCAGGTGAAGGCGTTCCTCAGCCAGTCCACCGACATGTTCCGCGTGCCCTACGGCAAGGCCACCGAAGCCTTCCCGCGGCGCTCCATCATCGTGGGCTCTACCAACCGGGACAGCGGCTTTCTGGTGGACGAGACCGGCAACCGCCGATTCTGGGTCATCCCCGTGACCTGCACCATCAGCAAGCCGATCGACGTGCCCAACCTGCTGCTGGAGCGCGATGCGATCTGGTCCGCCGCAGTGGCCGCTTATCTGGGCGGTGAAGCCAACGAGCTGGCCGTGGAGCACCAAGCAGCGGTCGAGGCCGAGAACGTGGGTTACCTAGTCGAGTCGCCATGGTCCGCACCGATCCAGAAATGGCTCACGGTCAACCTCGGCAGACCCATCACCAGCGAGGTGCTGCTGAACGAAGCCATCCTCAAACCCGTCGAGCGGCAGACCCGATCGGACCAGATGCAGGTTGCGTCAATCTTGAGAGATCTGGGATATCGAAAGCGGCGGCAAACCATCGACGGCGCCCAGAAGTGGGTGTTCTTCCAACCTGCTGAGCAAGGGTTGGAAGGCTGAGATCCCATGCAGCGCATGGCATGTTCCTATCTTGCTATCCTTCTATCCTTCTTAAAAGAGTAGATAGAATAAGAGGAGGGAGGGGGGATACAGGGGATTACCTAGCTCCTAAGACGAAGGTCGGCAGGTCAGCAGGTCGGCAAGGCCGTGGATGCCCCGCAAACTCACCCTTTCCCACTCGTCTGGCCCGGTGGCCGGCCCTACCCTTGGCCCATGGCGACCATCACCCTCGACATCAAGTCAGAGCTGCCCAAGGCCATCAGGTGGACCGACACCATGACCAAGCAGCTGCCGTTCGCCATCAGCCAGGCGCTCAACGCCACGGCGTTCGATGTGCGCACTGCGCTGGGTGGGGCGACCAAGCAATACTTCGACAGGCCCAACCGCTTTACCCAAACCGCGTTCCTGTACAGCAAGAGCACCAAGCGCAACCTCGAGGCCACGGTCTATGCCAATGACCAACAGGGCCGTGACCGTGCCCGCTACCTGCGCTTCGGCATCGCAGGTGGCACACGACCGCAGAAGGGCTTTGAGCGTAAGTTCCTCGCCGAGGTGGCAAGCACTGCACGCATCCCATCAGGTGCGCAGCTCGTGCCCACCTCGCTGGTCAAGCGCGACAGCTCTGGCAACGTGAGCCTGAGCACGATCAAGCGCATCCAGAAGGGGCTGAACGGCAATGCTCGTGGTGGCTTCTTCATCGGCACGCCCCGTGGTGGCGATCGCCCGGCTGGTATCTACCGGCGCAGCAGGGAGCAGCTGTTCCCCTACTTCATCGCTACTAACGAGCGCGCGACATACCGGGCGCGTTTTCCGATGGCTCAGATCGGCCAGAAGGTGGCTCAACGCCGTTTCGGGGACTACCTACGCAGCAGCTTGGAGAGGGCCGTTGCAGGGGCACGCTGAGGCTTCACGGGTCCTTCCTGGGGTGTTTGGCGTGGGTATTTCGCGCG
>Ga0129333_10002699_pt1 | contig 16553 bp, 7 predicted proteins | sample CPB6_08_DNA_FD_94474 | JGI IMG/M metagenome (GOLD analysis project Ga0129333, IMG submission 94474) | Freshwater to marine salinity gradient microbial communities from Chesapeake Bay, USA - CPBay_Sum_0.6_0.8_DNA | ecosystem: Environmental > Aquatic > Marine > Coastal | place: USA: Chesapeake Bay...
TCATCAGAATCTATAATATCTTCTACTATTTCTAATCCAACTCTGTATGAAGGAGTATTTGTATATTGATCTAAAATAATAGTATTGGTTTCTACTCCAATAAAGTAACCTCTAACAAAATAAACACCTTCAGTTAAATTTGCAGCAGATCCTACAGAAGTTGCTTTTCTATTTGATAGGGAAATTACTCTTGCAAACTCAGAATCTGTAAAAATATAAGAATCTCCAACAGGAATATCTGATAATGTTATTAATTCTTCTCCATCATCAAATACCTCTTTAGTAAAGGATTCGTCATCAGAACTATCAGAAGATGAGATATACTTTACATATAAAGTTGTATTGGATCTTTCAGAATCTTCTTTAGATAAAACTTTGATTACTTTTGCTAAAATACCAGTTATTTTTCCTTTTATTGTTACTCCAACTAAATTTTCGTAATATGCCTCTACATTAATTCCCTTATAAGTATTTTCAATTTCTACACACGTAAAGTTTCCATCATAATTTGATGCTCCAGGAATTACTACTCCACCATTAGTATAAAAAGCAGTTCCAAATTTTTCAATTTGATTTTGTAAAATAGATTGTAAAGTAGTTAATTCTCTTGATTGTACAGTAGTTCCTGGTTTAAATAAAACCTTATAGTAGTTTTTGTCCTCGCTAAAGTCATCAAAATAAGGACTTTTATTTAAATTTGTGCTTTGGGGCATTTTAGAACTCTATAATAATTTTAATATCTTCTCTTTGTTGAGATTGTCTTGACACAGAAACTCTGTTATCAACATATACAATCTCACCACTCTTTATATTTATATCTGGATTTGCAAGACCTCCTGAAAATGTTTGTCCCAAAAATGTTTCTTCTATTTGAGATCCTGAATAATTAAATACATTATAGTTGTTTCCATTTATTGTGATAGAACTTGTATCAAAAGTTGGATAAGAGTATGAAGATGCTGTAGACAATCCTACTCCACCAGTTAAAAATCTATCTGATGTTTGATTAATATTTGCAGAAGAATAGGTATCAGTATAAAATTCTCTCGGTTTAGTATACTTAATTACAGTTGAGGATCCAATAGAAACTGCACTTACTAAACTTGCAGATGCATTTGTGGCAGTTTGTGTAATGATAGAGTCTTCTGACTCTGAACTTGCAGAAGTTCCATCTACAATAATTCCATAGACACCTGATCCTGATGTATTTGTAAACAAAGTTGTGCTTCCAAATTGAGTCACATCCTTTACTATTCCTACTCTAGCAAATTGATTTCCTTCTATAAAATCTGGATTTGTTATAGTATTTTCTATTCTTGAATAAACTAAAACTCTATTAGTTCCAAGTTCTGTGTATAAATTTTTACCATGCCCTCCTACAGGAGGTATAATTACATTGAATATTGATTTGGATAATTGTGGTTCTACAATTGAATCTAAATCCAATGTTGCAAAAGTATAACCAGAACCTCCATTAGTCACAGTGACTTTAATTGGTTTTCCTTGCTCATCAAAAGTCACTGAAGCAAGACCACCAGTGCCATCACCAACAATGGGTACATCATTAACTATATTACTTGTTGAAGGAATTAAATAAGGTTGAGAATCTTCAACTATAATGGTTTCAATTTTTCCATCAACTGAAGCATCCCTAATTCTCGATATTTCAGAATCTGTTGAAGTTGTCCAATTGTTTGGAACTGAAATGTAATTTGTAGAATCAATTTTTAAAGCATCTGGGGCAGAAATGGTGTAGAGATATTTCCAAATATAACCATCATTTTCAAGTTCAGGAGATTCTGAAGTGTGTATAGGTTCATTTATAGAAATTACTCCCAAATTATTATTTGATGGAGAAGCTCCATTATTAATACACACATAAACTCTATAATCTCTGTTTATTACATAATACCTACTGCCATATAATCTTGTAGAATTTGTAATAGGAGTTAGATTATATCTACTATAATCGTGTCTATACATATCATACTTTAATCCAGAGGTCCACTGAATTTTTGGTATGACTCTAATAACATCAGATGAAGTTATTTTTTTAACACCTAAAATTGTATTTTTATATTCATTCAAATAAGTAAAGTTATCGACAGGATCTGGAGTATTGCTGTTCCAATCTGAAGAATAATCATCATAATTTGAAAATCCTATAAAACAATAGTAGTTTCCAGTATCAATATCATCAATAAAATTAGTGCAAGTTCTAATTTTTAAATTATCAGTTATTATAGCGGGCATTGTTTATGGACACTTTTATCTTATTTATTAAGATTTTCTCCAAATGGAAATTGAAGTTGTACTGATTCCTGAAGGAGCACTTGATGTATAATAAGTTTTGCCAATTCCAATAGAATCACTTCCTACAGAAACGACAGTCACTCCAAATCCTGTATAAGAAGATTCTACATAATCTCCAATAACAATTAAGGATCCAATTCCAACAGTAGTGCTTAATCCTATTATATTTGTTCCCAATCCAACAAAAGTTCCTAATGTAGTTCCTATTCCAACAATAGAATTTACATTAGAACGTTGCGAATATCTTGATTTATTAATGTATTCTCCAGAAATAATAATATCTTGTTTCTGAGGGGTCCAAGAAATAGATCTAAATTGGGATGAACTTTCAGAAAGACCTAACTTATCATACAATTCAGTTTGAACAGTGTCAGAAGTTAAAATTCTTTTAACTGTTCTTGTTTGTTGTTGTTGTGGAGATTTATTTAACAAATCTTTGCGTATTTGTAAAAGATCTCCTGGTTCTATAATTGGAATTATATCTATAAATTCAGTATCATTATAATATCCTTTATAAAAATAAACTTTAATAATACTTCCTAATGCAGGAGCTTCTTTAAAGACTACTTTAGTTCCTGATGTAAATGTATAAGATTCATTAGGAATTTGCAGAACATCATTGATAAAAATTAATAAATTGTATGCTAAATCTATTTCAGATCCATCTATTTTTTCCAAACTTATTGGTTGAGACTCTCCATCTATAGTTTCATATAAAGTGAAGATTTTTCTTGTTCCATTTACATATTTGGTAAAATCATCCAATTTCTGCAATATTCCCAAATTCCAAGCAGCAAAAGAATCTTTAGTGATTTCATTAACTGTTATTTGTAATGGAACACAACCAGGAGCAGTAACTATTCCAACTGGAGTTAATACTTCTCCAGCAGTATATCCATATCCAGGATTGGTAAATCTAAAGTCCTTTACAGATCCAGTTGAATCAATATCAAGAGAAATAGAAGCTCCTATTCCAGAAGTAGATCCAGATACTGAAATATTTTCGTATCCAAGTGGAGGATCAATGACTGCAGTTGGGGGTGTTCCACCTGTATAGACTCCAATCTCACTAAAAATTGTTCCAACAACAGATCCATTTTCAATTATAGCTGTAGCTAATCCAGTAGTTCTTATTCCAGAAGACGTTTCAAAATGAATATTGTAAACTCTATCTGATCTATAACCAGACCCAGATACTCCTATGGCAATATTATCTGGATTAATTTCTTGTTCTGGAAGAACTGTACTGATAAAAAGTTCAGCAGGGATTAGTGGTTGATAATTGGTTCCATAACTCAATCCAATACCAGCAATAATTCCACCTCTTGGAAGTCCTCTAACATTTACGTCATATGTTTTTGTAGTTCCAATTCCAGAATCATATTCACCTTCACTTCCTATGAAAGTAACGCTTGTAATTCCAGACACAGAATCTTCTTCGTATATAAAAGATTCTTCAGATTCAGGATATTGAAATATATTATTAACTAACACAACTCCATTGTCTGATTTAATGCCAACAGTATTAATACCTGATATGGATAGTGTAAATGAAGAACTTATCCCATTAAATTGTTCTGAGACATCATCAAACACTGCATTTCCATTGTAATTTGATCTTAAAAATGCCCTACCATTAAATTTAGTTTCTTCATTTGGGATAATTTGAATTAATTGGACATTTGATACATCAGTAGAATCTGAAATTTCTATTTTTTCATTATTAGTAGCATTTAAATAACTATTAGCAAAACTAAAATTGTTTTCTGAATTTTTTATTATAAAATAATTGTTTCCAGATGTTAATTCATTTGGAACTTTTGCGCCAAAAATTTTAACTTGAGAACCTGTTTGAAAATTATTAGTAAAATAATTAAAAGAATATGATGATATTCCTGTAGTTGAGTAATTAAAATTTTCTGGGAGTAATAAAATAGAATATGTTCTTCCTTCAAATGGAGCACTGGTAAAATAAAGTATATCTTTGTTAATTGTATAATTCCCTTCCATCACATAAGCGACATCTCCTTGATCTATTGGAGTATTTGAAGTGCCCAAATAACTTAATGACTCCAATAAAGTAATGTCATATCCAGAAGGAGAAGATTTTAATTCATAATCTAATGTCAGTAGTCTAAAAAGTCCATCATTAATTTTTAATACTGAAGATGGTTTTATATTTTTTAATGATGAAACTCTAATTTTTGAAGCATTAAATACAGTTTGTATCCCAACAGTAGACCCAACTGAAAGTGGTGATTGAACAATATTGTCAATTGAAATTAAACATTTTGTATTTTGTTTTTCCACTTCAACATAATGTTCAGTTCCAATTCCAACTGAGGTTATATCTACATAGGAATTTGATAAAGCTAAAGATGCTGCAAGAGCAACTCTTATAGTATTTCTATCTACAACTATTGGATATATTGTATTTGGGAAACAAGTTGTAACACCAAGAGCTCCAGGACTTAATGGGTCAATAGATATAGAAGAACTGTCTACAGATAAAGTATACTCTAATTTTTCTCCAGTCTTTAAATAATGATTGTCAATTCTAATAGTGTCATTATCTACATCTACTATATCAATGTCACTGCCATCAAATTTTTTATAAAATAGTGGGGTGCCATTATGCTTTATTGGAAAGGAAGTCCTTCCAAAAATGTTAGGAACATACAGAATGTTTATGTTTGCCATTTATGATTGTGTAGTTAAAATATTTTTCTCAAAAAACTTAATAGAATAATCAGCATTGTCTGCTGGAATGTAGGATAATACGTATGAATTTGTTCCTGAATCATAAATAGTTTCAAATGATAAATCATTTAAATTTCCAATTATAGAGTAATTTATATGATTTAAATATGTATTTTGATAATGTATTGAATCTAATAATATAAAACTTTTTTCTGTAGTCATACCTACAGTTTTTGTTACCTCAATTCCATATTTAGAAGCTGCATAGTCTACAGGAATTGTTGCAACAATTTCATCATTTCCAGAAGTATAAGTTCCTGAAACTGCAGAACTATTTAATCTTGTTGTGTCAACTACAATTTCACTTGGAGATGTTAATGTGTTTGTTAATAATGTAATGTTACCATAAGTAGTCACAGCAACTCCAGAAATACCATCATAAGTTACAATTAAATCACTTCCAGAAGTAGAAATCCCAACTGTTCCTAATCCTACTAATTCATTTTGAGCATAGGTATTGTATTGTAAAGTTCCAGAGTCATACAAAAACGCCATTTCATAAGAACATTCAATATTATTTAAGTTAGAAGATATTCCGACAAATAAAGTTCCAGATGATGCTTCAGATAAAGGTATAGAATAAATTATTTTTTGAGTAGGAGAAACTTCAGAAGAATAGAAGTTTGTGGTAGTAACATTTTTTAAATATCCATATGATGTTGTTGCAATACCAACAGTCGGAGATACATCTTCTCTAAAAGCTTTTATAGACAAAGAATTGAAAGCATTTACTGGAATATAATTGATTATAAATTGACTATTTCCTAATACTTCTGCTGCAACTTTTCCCAAATCATTAGATTCAAAATAAGAATATGATGTCAAATTAATATTTGAACCATTTCTTGTGACGAGCAATTCAAAAAACTGTGGGAATATAAATGGACCCAAGAAAGAATTTGAAGATTCTACAAGAAATATGTATTTTGATGTAATAGAACCTGTAACTTCATCTATAGGAATCTCAATATTTGGTGGAATAGTTGTATCAAACAGATTAGAAATATCATCTATTTTTAAAACTAAATTTTCTTTTGATAGTAAATAATCTGACAAAATTTTACTATTAAATGTAATAATATCCGATGCTCTAAGGTTATAATCTTCAACATTTTCAAATACCAAATCAAAATCGTTTACAGTATTTAAATCAACATAAGAATTAAGAGAAATATCAACTTTTGAAGAATCATCTGCGGTAATAGAAGTAATTCCAGATGCGACAGACTCTATAGCCAAATCACTGAATTTTTTATATCCCGCTACATGAGAAACGTCAGAAACTATTGAATCCCAATCACTCATTGATTTTTTACTCTTTAATGAGTAAGAAAATCTTTGATAATAATCATTATCTGGAAGTTTTTGAATGGAGGATGATAATTGTCCTTGTTGAGTCTTCCAACCTATTGTTTTAGGAACGCTTATAAAAGATTTTAAAATTGAATTATAATTATCCTTAGTATAAACTTTTCCTTTAGACAAACTGGATTTTCCAGATATTACTGATCCAATTTGAATATTATTTGGATTCTTTACTTTGATTAAATTAGTAATAGGATCATTATTCAAATTTTCGACAATGTTAGAGTTTGCTATACTTTCTCCACTATAAAAAACATTTTCAACCAATTCAGCAGTAACCTGTGGTAAATATTTGGAATTGACAACATAGGCATTATTATCTAAAGTACCTTGTATTGAAAATATTCCAGGATACTGACTTATTTGATAAGTTACTTGAGCTGCATTTTCAGATCCATATGCAGTTTGAACCCCAACAACTTCAAAGAAGTTATAATCATAATCTGAAGAATTGTATCCATTTCCAGCTGTATCTTGTATACCATCTACAAAAACTTGATCATTAATGGAAAATGGTAGTGGATTACTTGTAGTAAATCCTGAAGTTGGAGTTTCTAAAGTCAAAGTTATTTGATATTGATTTGATGCATATGTAGTAGATATTCCAAGAATTTTTACCCCGTTGTTATTTTCAGTAAAGACTATTTTATTGTCTGTTGATAATAACCCAGAACCTGGATTTACTAGTTCTATTTCATCAAGAGATCCATTTTTAACAGAGGCACTAGCAACAAAATCAGAAATAAAACTATTATTCTCAGTACTATACAAATTAATTTTAGGGGCACTTAAGTAACTTGATCCTCTTTCAATAATACTTAATGATCCAACTTTATAGTTGTTATAAACAAAAATTAAAGAGTCTCCTTGAGAAAATGGTTTTAAAGTTTTATCTATTGGTAAAATACATTCATCATTAACAACAGAACTTTTTAAAATTTTACCAATAGTGGTGCTGACAGGAATTAAATTAGCACCAACTCCATTTCCAGAAATTAAAGATATTTTTGGAAGTTTTTTATAATCAGATCCTTTTGATAATAACTTTATCTTGTTTATGCTTCCAGGAACACTTGAAGATGTTATATTATAAGATAGAGTAGAATTTGTTGAAGTATAATTTCTATCTTCGGGGATTAAAGGATAATTAAGCTCAAAAGAAGTTTCTGAACAAGTATTAATGCCTGCAATAACATTGTTATATAAACTAGAATTTATATTGATTTGATTAAATTCAAATACAGATTCATCTGAGAATATTTTTTTAGTTGTTGATTCAAGATTATAATAAAGAATTTTTGGAGTGTATTTTGAAATATTTAAAGATAAAGATGTAGGAGTTTTTATTACTTCTACGCCATTTTCAACATTACCCAAATATTCACTAGTAAAATTAGAATCAGTGTATAATTTAAATTGTGTTCCAGAAAGAGTTGCTGAGGATAAGTTGAAAGTTAAAGTTTCATTTTCATACGCATTAATACGTGGGTTGTTTTGAGAGTCTATTTTTAATTTTGCTGTAGAATTACTGTAAGTTACATCGTATGTTGTAGTAATTCCAGAAAGAATATTTAAATATACTTTATCTCCTACAGACAATCCGTGAGTTTGTGCTGTAGATACTACGGTTGTATTTGTTACTGTATCAGCAGTAACAACAGATCTATTGCTTTTTAATTTATGTAAGTAATTATTTTCTGCTGATGTATACAGTAACAAATTATCAGTGCTGTCAACAGATGTTTTTGAACTAGTTAACCCAATTGTATTTTCATCAATTTTAACAACATACAAAGATGAAATTCCACTTAAATTTCCAACACCTGAAACTACTATAGAATTTTGTCCAAATTCATAAGTTACTTTTTCTCCGTTTTTAAACTTATGATTAGGTAAAAATATTCTTCCAGTAGGAACAAACTGAGTGTTACTTACACCATATCCCAAAGGTAAAATTGATAAAGTATTTCCAGCTCCAATAGCAGTTGAAATTCCTACAGAAACAGATTGTGATGGGTTAAAATAATAAGTTTCATTTTTATTTGGAAGTTCTGTGAGGGGATAATCAAAATTAAATTTACTTTGAAGTAAAGTGACAGAAGTTCCTAAGTTATGAGATGAGGCACTAGTTTCCCTTAAAACATTTATAAAATTGTTTGTAAAATCTAATCCAATTACTTTTAAGGTTTCTGACTCTATTTTTATTAAAGAATCTACTTCAAAATTTAATATAGAATCTTTAACTTGAATAGATGTAACTATCCCTGTGGTTGGTTCATCTTGAATTCCTTGAGAAAGAAATGTTTGTTGTAATGGAACATTAACTTGAACAAATCCTTCTAAGTCAGAAAATGTAGAAGTAGATACTCCACTTATTCTAATAAAACTTTGATCTTTAATATTATGAGTTGTAGTAGCAATTCCAACAACAGACCCATTTTCATAAGTCAAAGTGACATCAGGTATAATTTGAGATGATGATTGAATGCTTGTTATTCCTACTCCAGAAAGTTCTGAAACCTCTGCTAAAGCACCAAATCCACCAGTGTTGGAATTATCAAAAGAAATTCTATCACCTATTGAATAATTAGATCCTCCATTAGCAACCAAAATATCACTCAACCTTCCTTTAGAAGTATTTGTGATTAAAATTTCGCCTAAATTTGATTTTTGATTGAAATTAAAATACTCATAATAATTTTCTTTATTTTCAACACCATAAGGTAAAGTGTGTTTAGAAATATTTAAACTGTTAAAGTCTGTATCTTGATTAATTTTTAAATTAAAATTATCCTGCTCTGGTTGATATTTATAAAAATTGCCCATGAAATATGGAAAAACAGGAGATCTGTTTTTTCCCATAGTACAGAAATAAGCATAAACTCCATTTGGAAATTCTGGAGTTACACAAAATCTGCCATTATGCCTATCTAATGTTCCAAGACCTTCAACATATTCATAATCATCTATAAAAAATCCTGAAGGAAATGTTGAAGAGTCTGGTCTGTTATTGGGTAGAATTGATTTTATTCTATAACTAGATGTCATTCTTATAACTCCACCAGTCCCATCAACATTAGTGTATGCATCTGGACCATAGATGGGAGAACCATCATAAGACCAACCAATAATTGGGGAATGTGCTGATGGATTTGCTGTTGATGATAATTGTGGAATATTAAACTGAGACCATAAATTAGAATCTAAGTAAAATACATTAAAAGTATTGCCAAAGTATGAATGTTTTTTTCCTAAAAGAACCCCTGAGTTGACATTGGAGTTTCCTAATTTAAATATTTCATTTACAATCCAAGATTGTAAATTGGCAGAAAGTTTTAAATTTTTTCCAACTGGTTCTATTTTTACGTTTGTTGATGAATTATATCCAACTCCACCATTTACAACTGCTACAGAAATTAATTGTCCATTAACAATAGATGGTTCAAGTTTTGCTCCATACCCAGATCCTTCAACAACTAAATTGATAGAATTATAATAGTTATTTCCAGAAGATTTGATTATCACTTTTACAATTTTTCCACCAACTACAACAGATTCAAGATTTGCTCCAGAACCAACTACTTCTTTAATAATTGGAGATTTTTTATAATTAAGAACATAAGATCCATAATTATTAGGACCAAATAACCCAGTCCTCACTTCAGTTACAGATCCTAGAACTATGGGTTTAATTGTAGCAGGAGAACCTATGATGTTTCCTTGATTATCTGTTGCTAAAGGTCCAGAAATATTTACTACTATAGGAGAATATTCAAAAATATAATTTGAAAATATATCTGATTCTCCTATATTAACATAAGTAGTTGATGTTTTGCTTGACTTTAATTTGAATCTATTATCGTCTATTTTATGAATGTAATAATTAGTTGCTGTAGAAATTCCTGATAATGTTGTTCCAACAAAAGAATATCTTACTTCATCATTGGTCAAAAATCCATGATTTTTGATATTGATGATATCATCATAATGGTTAATATCATCAGGACCAGCTAAAACTTTTTTATATTTAAATTCTGTGTTTATATCAATTAGATTAACAGAATCTACTATAAGTTTTTTTTGTGTTGAAACAAATCTTTGAGTTCCTGCTCCATACTCTCTAATTGAAATATAATTATTTGCTAAAGCATCAGATTTTGTATAAGCTAATCTAAAAGAGGTTCCAGACCCAACGTTAATTACATAATATGAACTGTCAGTAATTAAATATTCACTAGCTAATGTTCCTATTCCAATTGGAGAACCACCTAATGTTTGATAAATGATTTCTTCTCCTGTGACAAGATTGTGCTTAGATGTAAAATTGAATTGATCATTAATATCACTGACATATCCAGCAGTAGACGAGGCATTGAATTCTAATTCTCTTGCCTTAAGTTTCATTTTTACTTCAGTTTTGACTGAATCATTTCCTCCACCAGATATAGTTACTACTGGTTCTCTTGTGTAATTAAATCCAGGATCTGTTACGATTAATTCAGTAATTTTTCCAGTTAATTGTGGAGCAATTATTGTTTGAGTGTCATTTCCATTATCAACTAAAAATCTTGGAGGATTTGTAAGGTCGTAATTAGTCCCAGAATTTAAAACATTAACAGAAGATATTGGACCATAATAAATTTTATCATAAGATTTGTAATTTTTAATCTCAACACCATTAGCTAAAATGCCAGTTGGTCCTGGTGATGTTTCTACATCAGAAGTTAAAAGGTTTGGAACTTTTGGAAATTTTTTAAATATTTTTGATGATGTAAATTCATTTCCATACAAAGAACCATCAATTAAAGTGAGTGATGATATAAATCCAGAAACAGAATTATTTACTGGAGGATTGACTAACTCATAAAAACTAATAAAAGATGATGTATCTACGTTCTCAGCAGAATAAGATAATTTAATATTACCACCATCAATTTTTTTAACATAGAAAGATACTCCAGTGCTAACACCAACAGGATTTGAATAAGACCCAGAAATGGTGTAATTAATAACTTTTACTAATTCTCCATCATAAAAATTATGTGATCCTTGAAGAGTTTCATAATCTGAAGTATTTAAAGAAAAAGAAACTTGTCTTTTATATGGGGTTGTGTTATAATTTGGAAATCCATTAGAGGTTATATAGTTATAATTTTCATCAACAAAAGAATTTTGTACGTTTGCAGTAAATTTATTATCAATTTCAGGGTATGTAGTTGATTGTGATTTGAATAATTTTCTCTTTGCAGTTATTCTTGATCCAACATAAGATGAAATTCCAGATACGTTAATACTGTATTGTTTTGGCGTTGAAATATTAGTTGAAACTACAGAATTAGATTTAATTTTTTGATTAAAATTACTTCTATATAAGTCTACTATATCACCAGTTTTTAACTTATGGTCATATAATGTCTTTACACTGCCATCAGATAAACTAATCCCTTCTAAATCATAACTTTGTAAAGTAGTTGTTAATATCCCTGAATATACAGTCAAAGGTAAATTATAAATTAAAGATTTTGTAAAGGGAGTATCATCAAGATTTCCTAAATTATCTACTCTAATAGTATCTCCTTTAGTTGCATATAAAATTGTTGAAGACTCTATTCCTGATAAAGATCCAACAATTCTCAATTTTACTTGATTACTTGTATTTTGTTCATAACCATAAACGAAATTATTTCCATATACTTGTGACTTTATTTCTATATTTTCAATTATTCCTTCACAATTTAAAAATTGGTTTGCTGTTTTATCAGAATAAGTTATTTCTGTGTCATTGATATAAATTGATCCAGATTTTTCAAATCCAATAGTAGAATCAACTGTAACTGTAGTTTCTCCTGAAGAAATATTTTCTACTACATAAGTTTTTGGAGTTTCTGCGAAATTACCAAAAATGGATCCTGTAGAACTTAAATTAGATGAATATCCAGAAAATAAATTTATTTTGTAGTATACTTGATTTTTAAAGTAAAATCTATCAACGCTATAAATTGATCCAGAGGCTGGTAAGATTTTGCCATTATTATTTTCATCTTGATATAAAGTTTGTCCAGTTAATTTTGTAGCATCACCTGATATTAGTTCACAACTAAATGACTCACAAACTGTCCATTTGTCATCAGATGGTTTGAATGTATAATCATCAGGTTTAATGACTTTTACATCTTCTCCATAAAGAACCTTGAACAAAATTTTATATGCTTCATCAGTTCCTTTAGTTTCATAAAATGTCCTTGCCTTACTAATGAAGTTTGGAACATTAATTCTACTATCAAAATCAACTTCTTCAAATCCTGGAATAAACTGATATTTAATTTTCTTAAAAAATTCTTGTAAAAATAAATTACTTAAATTTTCAACAGTAGATCCTGAAATATGTTCAGAAGATTCTGTTTGAGAAAATGTTAAAAATTCTGGATTGTTTTGTTGAGATAATGATGAAGAACCACTAAATCCACGAACACACCCAGTAAAAGAATTCCCACTGATTCCAGTATAAGTAATAATTTCATTATCTATTTTAATTAATCCATATTCTCGTGGATATCCATTGACAGAAGTTACAAAGATCTGATCATCAAATGCACCAATATCTTGAAGTAGTGTTGTAGTGGAGTATAGATTGACATTATCAAAAGCATCAAAATTTTTATAATCAGTTAAATTTTCTACAAGATCTATTGCACCACCTTGAAATTCTTGTGATGTATAGTATTGTTTTAAAAATTCTGAAAGATTTGGATTATCTGATATGACAAATTCTGGGATTTGGTTATCAACAATGTCTTTAATTTTAACTACTTTATTTTCTTGATTCATTTTAATTTCTTATTTTTGAGTCAGAGAAATAACTTGATTCTGGAACAAATCTACTACCAGATGCATTTTCTCCAGATGAGATCAAATCCTTAACCATAGAAATATCACTGTTACCAATGTCTAGTTTTAAGTAAATAGATTTTTTTGCAATTATATCATTAGAATGTGGAATTGCATCAATCTCAATTATATTATTTAATTTTGATGTAGAAGATACATTTATATTATCTATATTGATAATTCCATTGACATAATCAACATCACCAATTTTGTCTATTTGTTTGACTATCTTATTTGATTCATAAGAGAATAAGTATAGTGTTCCTGTTGATAAGTTAGAATCATCTACTATATCACCAATATAAACAGTTGACGTGATTCCATTTAAATTAAAACCACTTGATCTAATATTTGGAATATTATTATTTCTATTGTCATTCACATTAAATCTATTTTCAAAACAAATTTGATATTTTGTTGGTTCATTTAGAATAACTTCAAAATTTCTTCTGATTCTAACTTTAGTAATGTTTGATGTAATAGCATTACTTGTAGAGTCAATAATTCCCAAAGATTTGCTGTATTTAAATCTACCACCAAATTTGTTCAGGTCTGTAGAGTTTGAGTATGTTGTCAATGAAGAGAGGATATTGTTTCTTAAAGAGTCTGGGGATGAAGATAAGTTAGAGTTATAATATACAGTTGAATCTAATTCAACATACAAAACATTAATATCCACAAATTCTGGTTTAATACCTGCTATGGTATACTTTTTAAGATCATTTAAGATAAATTCTTTTGTTGATTGTGCAAGAAAATCAGAATTTTTAGGTTTGACTGCAAGGAATACTTTTCCATATTGAGGAGGCATCATTTCTTCACCACCATAAGCAGTCACTGATTCAATATTTGGATAGATTGATGGTAAAATTGCTTCATAATCCCCTGCTGTAACTGCTCTACGCTGTGATGCATACAGTCTTGGAGCATAATACCTTACAGACTCAATAGACTGGAGGTTATCCCCATTCTGAGAGGGTGTATTAGTAACTACAGATGTAATTGATGATGTAATTATAGCATCAGTATTGTCTCTCAGGATGCCAGAGAAGACAAAATTAGAAGCACCATTACCTGCTGGTCCATTTGTGGTAATATAAGAGATAACAATTTGATTATTGTTACTTAATTTCTTTCCAAAAATCCCATCACCAAAGAAAAGTTCATATTTTTCATCAGAAACTTCTTGAATTAAGAAGATTTGTGAGGTAGAACTGATCCCAACAATGTCATTAACAGAAGAATAGTCCTCTGATGTGCTACTTTGTGCGTCATTATAGACTTTTACTCTAATTGTAGAGGTATCTACATAAGGATTTGGGATAATATACTTTTGATTCGGTTGAGAAGTATCTACTGTAAATGTTTTTGTAAGATATGTGCCTTCATAAATCTCAATTTCAGAAAAAGTTGCTTGTCCATTTGATACGCCAACAGTAATATCTTCTGGAATTGAGAAAATGTAACTGGTATTGTCTAATGAACCTGTACAAACAATCCCTGCCTTGAGCGTAATGGTCTGTATTGAAGAGTTAAGACCTAATACAGTAAAAGATATATTTGCCTTTGCTGCCCTCCTGGAGAGGGGCACAAACCCTATGTTCCTTGCTAGGGATACAACGTTCTCTCTGATGGTTGCACTGTCTAAGAATGCCTCATTTGCCACCATGTTGGTGTTGTAGGCAGTCAGATAGCTATTGTATGCAAGGATATCAATTAAGATAGAGAAGTTAGAACCTTCAAAATCAAAGTCAGTAAAGGTTGAATTTGCTCTTAAGTAGTCTTTGATGGAGGCTCTAATCTGATCAAAGTCCAGATTAGTGAAATCTGTAAATGCCATTAGTATCTGGTGGGTTGTAATATGAAGTTAATTGCTTGTGTTGGAACAGCAAGTCCAACAATATCGTATATGATGCTTACATCTAACTCATTATCTTCAGGATATAAGGCAACATTTACATCTCTTACCACTACTCTTGGTTCAAAGTTGGAGATAACTGTCTTAATTTCTTCTTGTAAAGGGTCAACAATATCACTATTGGCAAGTTCAAAAAAATAAGATTCTACTTTTGACCCTAAAAGTGAATTAAAAAACCTTTCACCAACTCTTGTTCTGACTAAATTGACTACAGATCGCTTGATTGCATCTTCATTTGAGAGTGTTCCAATGTCATTTGTCACAGGATGCCTTAAGAAAGACAAGCTGATATCTTTAAATCCCCTTGAAATATTCTCTAAAGGCACCTGTGACTATGAAATACATTACTTTTATTTATTGTGGTTTCCCATAGGTTGGTTCAGTCCCATACTCCCAGTCATCATAGTCCACGTCGTTACGAATTTTTTCATGAATTTCTGTTTGTTCCTTCAAAAAATGTTTATTTTTGGGGACATCATCATGCATAATCTCTTGAATTGTTCTTTTTTGAATCTTTGCATGGTAATCAGTGACTAAATTTGTGGTTCCCCACATCTGATACATGTAATTTTTGTCTCTATCTACAGGTAAGTTGGACATTTTTCTCCTAATTCTAGTGAATTAGAACTTTTTAAGGGGTTCCTATCCCTTGTTTCTAATTATATCATAATCATCTTCAAGAATTTCCTTAAGATAATCATCATCCCAAAGATCATAATATGAAGTTTTTGCTAAATTTTCTCTAAACTTCCTTAATTTTTGTGTTGGTTGACCTAAAATTAAGTTATACTTACCATTATTAGTCTGTATGTCATTAATAAAGGTGTCATAAGAACCACAATCTTCAAAAAATTTCCATCCTTCATGATGTTTATTGTAATAATTGACCCAAAACTGAACTGCATCAAGGTCAAAATAGTCTTCTATAATGTAAATAAGAACATCATACCCATCTAAGACCATAATATCTTCTGCGTTGCACTCTATGATCTTGTATTTTGCCTGCGATGCAAAGGGACAAATGGCAAATCCATTTAATTCAGGTCTTACAGTTGCAACATCTTTGATCCATTTAAAGATATGCTGTTCTTTTTGGTTCATAAAAAAAGAGTGCTTAATCTATTTAAGCACTCTTGATATTAATTACCTTGACCTCTGTAACGCTTCTTCCTGCCATTACGAGAGGTGGCAGAAAGGTTAGTATGTTGTGAACGACCTTGACGTGTCTTCTTTGGTTTGTGTTCAATAATCACTTTGTTAGTCAGTGATGGACGCTTTGCCATAATTAATCCTCTAAATCACTTACACA
>Ga0129333_10002700_pt1 | contig 16551 bp, 39 predicted proteins | sample CPB6_08_DNA_FD_94474 | JGI IMG/M metagenome (GOLD analysis project Ga0129333, IMG submission 94474) | Freshwater to marine salinity gradient microbial communities from Chesapeake Bay, USA - CPBay_Sum_0.6_0.8_DNA | ecosystem: Environmental > Aquatic > Marine > Coastal | place: USA: Chesapeake...
CGCCAACCCTGAACCTGGAAGTAGCAGTCCTCCAGGGTGGTGGCGTAGGCAAGGGTGCTGGTGATCTTACCGTCCCGCACCTGCGCCACAGCGTAGGGGTAGCGTTCGGGGGAGAGGATGGTCAGCAGAGGGGTGGGGGTGGTCATCGGTCCTGTGCGGTGTGCTTGAGAATTGTAGCATGGGTTGGGGGCGTTGCCGCCCCCGTGAGGATCAGTCTTCCCGAATCGCCACCAGAGGCCAGGGGTTGTAGTAGATCCCGCCGAAGGGCAGGAAGGAAGCGCCAGGTTCGATCAGGGGACCGTCGCCTTCGTTGTAGATCCAGAGGTCCACCTCACGCCCGTCAGCAGTGGTGCCGATGGCGTCGATCACGCCCCCATCGGGCTCGTAGGCGGAGTCGATCTGGGCGATGGTTTCCAGGATGGTCATCGGGTGAGTTCCGAACTGAGATCAGTATAGGGGGCAAAGGGGAGGGTCGGAACCCTCCGCTGTGCCACCTAGCGGGTTGGCACAGTGTGCTCAGAAGTCGATGGCGTCAAGTGTAGGGTCTGCACTGTATTCATCACATTCGTCAACACTATCCCCCAGAATAATAGAGTCAAGAATCTGCAGGATTTGTTCGCCGTTGTTGCCAGAACGGAGGAGAGATAATGCAAGGTCGCGTGTCATCGTGGTTTCAGGATTAAAGTTGCTGGGCGTCTTTAAGGGCGCACCCATTCCCGTTGATCAGCGTTCCAGTTGCGCCAGACTGCTGGGGGCAATGTGAGAGGGGGAACCACAGGAGCGGTAGAAGTCTACCATGCGCTCTGCCTCTGCCAGGGTGGGGAACCACTGGGAGCGCCACTCACAAGCGTTGTAGGGGGTCTGGTAGCGGACTTCGAAGCGCATGGGGTTGGTTGCGAACTTGTACAGTGTAGCACGTGGAGGGGGGCACCGCTGCCCCCCGTAGGGGTTCAGATGGCGCTGGTGCCCTTGCTCACCCACAGCGCCAGGCGCATGGTGCCTGCCTTGCTCACCTGCTGGGCGCTGCGACCCTTTGCCATGGCAGCGGTCTTAAGGCACTGGCGCTGGGCGTCGGTCATGCCGTTGATCACGTTGCGGGCGTTCTGGAGCAGTTGCTGTTGAGTCATGGTCGGTTCAGGTGCGAACTGGAATCAGTATAAGGGGTCGGTGTGGGGGGTTGGTGCCCCCCGTGTGACAGTTTAGAAATCGAACACGTCGCCGTTGATTTCGCAGCGGTTAATCTCAGGATCGTTCCACTCTACGCCATCGGGAGTTTGCTTGCTGCCACACTCATAGAGTGCTTCCATCAGTTCTTCATAGCAGCACACATCGTGTTCCTGGATGAAGTCTTGGATGCTCTTATCGTTCTCAATCCAGAGAACAACATTCCAGGTCTTGTAATTAGTCCAACCGTTGTAGGTCACATCCAGCAGGTTGGTTTGGAAGCGGGTTGCGGTTGCCATGGGGTTCGGTGGTGAACGTGTTCAGTATAGCATGGGTTGGGGGCGCTGTGCGCCCCCGTGTGAATCATTCCTCAGGTCCGAAGCAGCACTCTAGGCAGAACTCCTCCAGCGCCTGGTCATCATCCCAGAGGCAGGAGTCGATTTCATCCTGCAGGTCATCCCAGAAGGTCTCCTGCTCATCGATCTGCAGGTTGTCGGTGAAGGCGTAGGTCATGAGTGGTTCAGGTGCGAACTGAGATCAGTATAGGGGGTCAGCGGGCGATCATGTCGCCTGCAGTGTACAGTGCCTGTGCTGTCACACTACGGACGGGGCGGATCGGTTCCCATAGTAGGCACAGCAGCACGGCAGCGATCATGTAGCGCATGGTGAGGTTGCGGCGTGTTGTCACCATACAGGGTGCTGAGAGGCAATGGTGGCAGTTCCAGACGGTTCAGCAAGTGGCACACGATGCAGGTTTTGCGGACATTCTGATGCTTATAATACGGAGACAATCAAAAGAGGTGCGGGGTAGCACTGCGGACGACAACCATCGCCACCGCCCCTGCCATGAAATAATGACGGAAAAGTATAAAAAAAGGGGGGCGGATTGTGCCCCCTAAGTGTCACAGAATACCCTTATGCATCCTGCGGTACGCTACCCAAGTGATCGCCTGAACTTGCGCCGCTGAGTGATAGAAACCCGTCACGCCTGAGATAATTTTAGCAGCGTCACGGTAAGCGTCTTGAATGTGGCGGTAGGTTTTATCACTCAGAGAGGGAACCTCCTTGAGTGTAGATACAGTCCCGTTCCATACGTTGTAAGCATGACCATCAATACAGGGCGTGTCGCTATCACCATTAGATGCGATACAAAGGAAGAACGCCACCGTCTTATTGCCACGCAAAACAGTTACAATCTGTTCGCGGGTTAGTTGACAATCAAGGATTGTTGCTGCTTTATCCTTATTGTTGAAATAGGTGGAAACCTTTACACTGCTGTAGGGAATCTCTGCCGCCCATGCCCGCAGCATGATCTCAGCGTCGATGATGTTTGAATCCCACTTATTGTTGGGTGAGAGTGCAGCAATGACGCCTGCCACGATGTCAGAATGGACACCGTACTTTTCACCTAAAGTGACACAAACCTGAAAGGCGTTGTTGTACCATTGCATCCCGACCTGACGATCGTAGACGCTGCTCTGGAAATAGGTTGCCAGGATGGAGTCGGTGTGTGCCATGGGTGGTGTGGTTGGCGTTGATCGAATCATACAGCAGCAGCAAACCACCTAGGAAGGGGGTGTGTGCAGGTTGATCAAGTGGCACAAAAAAGGGGGGCAGGTGCCCCCCGTGTGCTTCAGGCAGCAACCTGAGTCAGTTGCTCACTGCGGATGGCAGTGTTAATAAAACGACCCACGGATTCGCTGTTAGCGATCACGTTGGAGAGTTGAGTAACGAACTGCTCAACATCTTGCACACCGTAGGTATAGTCACGCCCACCGTTGAAGGTGATGGTCACTTTACCGTCTTGCACCTCAGAGATGTTCTCAATGGCGCTGGATTGAAAGTTAAACATGATAATTAAAAAAAGTAAGGGTTTGAGTGAAGTGTTTTGAGCGGGATGCTTCACCCCCGCTTGTTGAATGTATTATGGCACGGGTTGGGGTTGGGGTCAACCCCCTGTGTGCCAGTTGTCAGATTGTCACCCCTCTAGCAGTTCGGGGTAGTATTCTTCACATTCAGTGATCAGTTCTTCATCCGAATACTTAGCATAACCCTCATCCAGATAATCATAGCAGAGTTGGGTCATTGTCTTGAGATCCATGTCATCCAGCATTTGCTGAATCAGTTGATCTTGAAGTTCAGTGCGGTTCATGTCAGTTAGCGTAGAGTGGGAGTTTCTTACGGAGACGGATTGCATCATCAATCATCTCACCTACCTGTTCGTAGATGTAGGAAGAACCACCTACATCACAGAGCACATCTTGAGTGAAAGTCATACCAAAATAATCATCTTGGTTTGTTTCTTCGTTATACTCAAAGACATCGTGACAAGTGAATACAAATGCAGCGCAAGGTGCGTTCTCACCTTCCATCTCAATCATCTTGTCGATTGAGTCACGAAGTTCAGAAAGTGTGCGGTACATAATCAATCGTCTCCGAAGTTGTTGACAAGGAAATCTTCAAGTTCCACAAGTTCCACCTCATCCAAGGAGGAAATGTAGTTGTGCAAAGTATCTACTAAGACACCATCATTCTTTTTGCAAGTTTCATACAGAAACTCAAAGAGTTGTGTTTTGGTAGTCATTGGAGAACGTGGCGATAATCAAGGGATTTGATACACCAACCAGTCGCACATGTGATCTCTTCGACTAGATCATCCTCATCATCTGCTTCCCAGATTGTACCAAACACACCATCACGGAGTTCTTCTTTGTATTCATCGGTGATGGGTTCATCATAAGAATCATCGCTAAAATCAAAGGCGATTTCAGTAACTTGGAATTGCATCAGACTTCATCCCTCATTTCAGAGATCTTGTCATAGAGTTGCTCAACATCAATGTCAAGGTGCTCACTCAACATGCACCAGTCGTGCATTTCAATGATTGCCAGAATGGCATCCAGTTCTTCAAATGTGAGGGTGGTGAGTGTCATGATCAGTAGTCGTAGTTAGAGTTCAGATACTGATTGAATGATTGGTCATCATCCTGCTCCTCATAGAGATCTTCGATGTCATAGATCTCGCCAGGGGCGTCTTGAATCTCAAAGAAGTAGGTGTCCATGGGTGTGTCTCAGGAACAAACGTAGTTTGGCATGGGGTGGGGGGCATTGCAACCCCCCGTGTGACAGTTTACTGATTGGTCAGGGCACCCTGCTCATTGAGCACACCCCAGGCAATGCCGCTGCTATACAAACCGACGTAACGGTTTCCAACACTCATGCCCACGATTTCATCACCTGGTTCACCAATCAGGTTCACGCCCAGGTAGAAGAATTGAGTGATCATTTCGGGGGTTTGGAACTTCATGGTCTGAATCTTCTCCCAGAGAATAGTAGAAACAACGTAGATCACTGCAGCAACAGTGAGAACAAAACTCCGCACATCTTTGTAGAGTTTTGTATAGTCAACCTCCTGCAGAATGTCAATCAAAGCATCAGCAGGGGGGAAGGATTTGGTGAGGTTCATGTCAAGAATTGTGGGGTTGGGGGATGTGTAGAGGTGTCCCAACCACGAATCAAACATAGCACCCCCAGCACCCCAGATCAACCCTCTGCAACATTCCGTAACATTAGGGGTGCTTATCAGACTCATAAAGTCTTTTAATGTTACAATGCTTGACATGTTGTTGATTCTTTGCTAGAATCGCTTTGCTGCCGTTGAAGATAATAATATAAAGATTAATATTATACTTTAAAGAGATGCCGAAGGCATACCCCGCAGGGGTATGTGTGAGGTATATTATACGCACATCATATGGTGCGGGAAGGGGTGAGTGGGGTGAAGCACAATTCTTGCACATATAAAGAAAAAAGGCAGGGACACCACTCCCTGCCTTTTGATCACCCACTCACCTATAAGATATTAAATATAACCTCTCTCGCGTGTATGGGTGACGATATTCTCGAATCACCCAATAGGAGTAGGGAGACTTGAACTCCCACGGGATTGCTCCCAACAGATTTTAAGTCTGGTGTGTCTACCGATTCCACCATACTCCCATGTGTATAGTATATGATATCTCGTAGAGGTTGTCAAGTGCTTGTCAATCTCGTTGTGATATGATATACTATGTGTTATGCATGTCTCGTAGAGATGTGTATAAGATACGTATGCATCTCGTACACATCTCATTGAGATCTCGTGTTACCAGGAGGTCAGAAATACTGTACCATCCACGAACTCGTAATCATAACGAAGTCCCTGATCCCAGGTTGCTTGCCAGTCAATCACCACAAACGAAGGAACATTCAGTCCATAGCAGTCAATTGTAAACTGCTCTGCAAAATCACTCTCCGAATCATAACAACCTTGATAGGCATCTTCGAAGTGCTCCAGATCACTTTCCTCCCAAATGGTCAGAAATGCCTCTACAGCATCTTGCCCATAATCACCACACAGGCGATCATAGATTTCCTGATACTCCTCGGAGATCTCAGGTTCGGGAGTTTTGTTCAGCAAACCCTTTGCATCCAGCAGTTCTGTGTAGAACTGGGTGTAGTGGAGTTTGCCGTCAACCTCATAACCACATGCCCGAACGATTTCAGACATCTTGGCAGGCGGTTCTTGTGCCTGCATTTCGGTCACTTTAGAAACCAGGGTGGTGCCAGTCAGCATGGGGTGAATCCCTCAGGTACGAATGTAATGTAGCAGGGTTTGGGGGGCATGTCAACCCCCCTGTGCCACTCTCACACCTGGCACATAGCACTCAGGCGATTGCGGATATCAAATATTTCCATTTGATCCATATCTGCAGAATCAAGATCTACAGGAGCAAACTCCTCCAGATTCACAGTTCCGTTGGCATAAATGGGAGCATAATACAACTCATTCCCGTCCTCTTGGGAAAGAGTATATACACAACCGTGATCAGCAACAGTGAGGAAAATCATTGGGGTTTGGTGTTGAACGAGTCCAACATAAACCAGATTCAGGGTGCTTTGGGGCAACATTGTGCCAGTTCTCATAGTGTCACATATAACGCTATCGTTATAAGATTATAGTATTCTATAATGATTATGACACTATGAGAACTGGCACAAGAATCAGAACGGATCCAGATCCTTTATGCTAGCATGAACCTCTTCATCACCCTGTAGATCTAGAATTTCTCTCCAATTGAGATCTTCTAGATCTAGATCATCATAACACTCAACGTATAGTGTAACACATACCTTGCGTTTTTGTGCGATCATGAGTATCCTGTGCGTTGTGTGAGTATTCTATCATGCATAATGGCGATATGCAAGACTCTCATAGTCTTGCCCATCTCGTGCATAGTCGTCGTCTTCCTGCAGATCTCGCATATGATACTCATAGTACGAATCCTCATCGAGACTGCAATCATTGCTATGGAAATCGATCTCGTAATCGTCGTACATAACTCGTAGTGATGGTTGAACGTTTGTGTATTGTAGCATGATCTCGTAGAGTATGCAAGCCCTTATGCTCGCCCAGATCTCGTACAAGATTGCAATACTGTTATATATGCATATAATGCTTAAAATGTTACGAAACGCACATATCTCGTAGTATAATGATAGTGTTATATGATTATATGATCTCGTGCGAGTCTCGTGCAGGTCTCGTAGCGATCTCGTGGGTGTCTCGTAACAATCTCGCGGCGTGGGGGTTGACAAAATGCGCGTCTTATGGTAAACAAGCTAAGCCCACAAGACTCAGAGGCATTTAATAAGACTCAAAGGCATTTATGAGCATTTAATAAGACTCAGAGGCATTTATAAGAATAAAAGAGCATTTATAATCATATAACACTATCATTATACAAAACAATTAAATATTTCTACAAATAATACCCTAAAAGTATCCCCCATAACACAACCCTCAAAATTACATACACCATACAATATATCAGATATACCATACAATACATATAATTACAATACCATACAATACACCATGAAAAGAGGAATCATTTACCTTATTCTCAACAAACAAAATGAACACAAGTACATAGGAAACACCACACTTGCAATGAATAAAGAATGGGTACAGCACATAGACAAGTCTAAAAGAATGTCCTCTGAACCATTACACAAAGCGTTCAGAGAATATGGCATACACAACTTTATGATTAGAGAACTAGATGAATGTGATGAAAGTGAGTTTGAATTAAAAACAAATCAATGGATAGAAAAATACAAACCAGAGTATAATATAATTACAGAAGTAATAAAACCAATTGAAGTTAAAGAAGAAAAGAAACCACGTACATATAAATCAGCACCACACTTAATTCAATGGAATGAAGAGAACCGTGGGAATGGTAAACACTTTGGATTTAAGATACGTGGTAAGAATCTAGAAACTGGACTATGTACTGACTATGAAAGTGCAAGAGTAGCAGCAGAACAAGTAACTGGTAAAGCAATTAACAATTCAAACATTATACTTGCGGCACGTACAGGTAGAACAGCATATGGTCATAAGTGGCAAATTATAGAAGAGAAAGATCATAAAAGAGCAGTATTTGGTGTCAATAAAAAAACCGAACAGATTGAAGTTCGGTACGAAAGTATAAGTGCCGCATTGAGAGAATTTGAAACGGCAGATAAACAAGGAATATTGAGAAGTTTAAAGAATCCTGGAAAATATGGTTGGCGTGGATATTGGTGGTTTTATGTTCGCAATTAACCTTGTTGCTTTCTTAACAGTTGAAGAGCACGTAATTTTTCACCAGGACCTCTGAGATCAAGAGGAGCATTTGTTTTTGGTGGAACTAATTGTGCCTGTTTGGTTTGTTTTGGAAGATACTTATCTCTAAAATCAGCAGGTGGTGGTGTAGTATTGGTTGGAGTTGGTTTTGGTTTATAGACTTCATAAGGCGATGCACCGTCACCTTTTGCTTCTCCTACATTTACTGCTGGGGTGCTAGATTTTTTTGCATTATATTGTGTTCTTGCCATTTTGTCCATTCCAAGAGTCGGTGAGCGATCTGGAATTGACCATCGATTTGGTCCGCGTCCTAGGTCTGGTTTTCCTTTACGATCGAATCTTGGATCGAATCCGCCTCTGGCAGAAGGATCACGATAACTCTCTTGAAACTCTTGAAACGTTTTCATTTTTTATTTTTATTTTTATTTATTCTTTACCACTTACCAACTGGACATTTGGATGCGGTGAATTCAACTTTCTTTTTCATAAAACAACCACATTTCTTACATCTTGACTGTGGTTCAAAGAAATACTCACATACCTGACAAATATCATAGCGACGTTGTTTTTCAAAATCGTCAACAGTCAGATTATTTCCCTTGATCGTTTCTTGAATAATATCAAGAACTGCCTTTGAAAGATTAAGTCCTTGCTCAGGCAAGGACGGCATTTCATTTGAATCCTGTGAACTCATGATGAGAATAATGGTACAACTTCAATATCTATACAACCATTTTCCTTCATTTGCTTCTCCCAAAAAATTGCGTCTTCAAGATTATAGAAAGTTGCCACTTGCCTCGATACTGATTTCTTCTTGTTTTTGTTGTAGATAACCTGGTACTTCATGAGGAGATTCAATAAAAATTTCAATGGTTGTTTCGTCGTTCCAATGTCTTATGACACCAGCAACAATAAAACAGTTAGTAATCAAATAAGTTGCGAAGATTACAGTGCGAATGATTGCAACTTTATCTGATTCTTTATCACATTTGGTTGCTTTTTCACCTAATGCCTTTGCCCACCACCTCCATGGATTTTTAGGTTTCATAGACTGATTGCCTGGATCGGACATATTCTAATTGGTTCCATTGGGGTTTGTAGCAAAGAACAAGTAGACGTTCGTTGGCATGTAAGCAACATGCCTGCAGATTTTCACAATCTTTTGGGCGGATTGACTTTTCTATTGTAATATATTCCTTACACTTGAAATAGACCCACCCTTCAACGCCTTTGCCGTTGTTCCATATCACATAATCGTTGATCTGTGGTTCGTATTTCATAAATCATGTAATGAAAATATCAACAATACGGGACTTCTCTTCATTTGCCAGAGCAAACTTATGAGCATTCACCACACGCTCCATGATGCGATCTGTGTAACTATCGTCGAAATCATTAGAATTGGAGAGAATCTCAAATGCTTCTGCATCAGACTCTGCAATTAGACTGATCGTGCCACCATATTCCGAAGAAGGAAAAGGAACCCAGTAAGTGACGATGTAAAGATACTTCATTTGCTGTTTTAAATTACTCCTTAATTGTAGTCGAATGTTTGATATTTGTCAATTGGCGTTGTAGTTCAATCTGAACTGAAATCAAATGAGAATACAGAAAAGATTGATACTCATTACCTTCAATGAGAGAGGTAAGATTATCAATCTGCATAAGTGCCAATATAAGTTTTGTTTGATCACTCATCACATGAACTCTTCCATGTAATAATCAACCGTCACCTCTAACTCTGCTGCTTTCTTTTCAATCTCATTTTCAATAATCATTTTAGATTCTTGTCTACGCATTTCATATTCAAGATAAGATTGTTTTGCGTCATGATACAATTCTTGAACTTCGGCATGTTTGTTGAAGTCCACAAATGCTCTGATAAATTGCTTAATGTCGTCTTTGTTCATTTGGCGTAGCGGCAATCGGGGTGAGGTTGTGGAAGTTCGGCACAGACTTTATCGTATGCCTTGAACAGTTCAGAATCACGCTTGGCAAGCACACCGTTCCACATGAGAACAGCAATGATTCCAAGAAACCAGTAAGACGTTTTCATGGGAGTGTTCCCTTGATTACCTCCGTATTATAGGTCAGAAGGAGGGCACCACGTCGTAGCGTAGACCAGTTTCTGATCTGTCCATTCGCTCCCAGACCGAATAGAGTTTATTATACAGTGCTGGCGCACTTCCGTATTCTCTTGCAAGACGAATTTCGTCAATATTTTCAAGATTTTGAATTGCAGAGAGGATAATACCAATCTCATGCACATTTAGATTTACTTGTGTTTCTTTCATTTTCAATCCCAACTAACGTTTTGAAGTAAAAAACCAGGCATTACATATGTCCAGGCACCAAGACCGTCAACACCACCAGATCCACCAACTTTATACTCCCACTTATACTCAAACTTGTTATGACTATCCCAGGTCATATATCCTTGTTCTTTATCAAATCGACCTTTGATCGTCAAACCATATTTGTTAGAGTAAATATTGCGAGTGCGAAGAGCACCACTTTTTTCACGGGTTTCAACTACTTTACATAGATCAGAATAAGTTTGAATACCTGTCTCAAGCATACAAGGAGTTTCGTATGTGAAGGGACGATATGATACTTTTTGTTCTTGTGCAACTGCAGGTGCAGCAGCAATCAGAACAGTAGCAAGAGCAAGCAGTTTTTTCATGATTTCAAATGTTTGATAAGTTCTGGAAAATTTGCGTGTCCTTTGTATAATATACCACCGATCACCATTATGTCAAGTAGAAGGAGCACCACCAACATAATGACAACGTAGAGTGCATCTCTATCTGTTTTGTTCATCCAACGACTCTCCAACACACAACAGCATTGCCCTTGCGTGGAGAAGCAATATGAGCGAAAGCAGCATAAGAAAGATCCAAGTCAGCATGAGAATATGGACCACGATCATTCACCCTCACAATTACTTGTTTACCGTTGTCTTGGTTTGTAACTCTAATTTTACTTCCCATACGAAGGTAAGGGTGAGCAGCAGTCCAACGGTAAGCATCAAATCGTTCTCCATTTGCAGTAATATTTCCATGAAAACCATCACCAACACCATAGAATGTGGCAATGCCGCATGTAAGACCAGCAATAAGAGTTTCGATCATTATTTTAATTCAATTCGATCAAAAATCAGCATACCGATCTCAAAAAGTAAATCCTCATCCATTGGTCCCATTGTTTCCCGAATACCTTCAACTATGGCAGTTTGCATATATTCTGCAAACCCGTCATCTGCATAAATGTATTGAATTATTGCTGGTTTGAGTGCGTCAGCGATTTTGGAGACAGATTGAGTGGAGAGTTGCATGATTAGTTTTCGGGATAAAGTTTCCAACCATCAGGGTAAAGACCCATTTCTTCACAACGTACCTCATAGGCAATACGTTGCAGCAGGCGCAGATCCATCTCCTCAACTGCTTTCACAATAGAGCGGCGGATCTGCTTGTCTTGTGTAGTGTCGGTAACCATGATCAGTTGCTATCGCTCAGTTCATTCATAAAGCAATTGGAAAGCACATAATCCTCCCAGGAAATGTTTCCATGACAATCTTCGTTGTAAAAGTTCTCAAGAAGATCTTGCTGATCGTCTTGATCCAAGGAACGAAACTTATCATGAGCATGAACCAGTTTTTCGATGTTTGCAATCATTTGCTGTCGGGAAGTCATGAGGTGTTCTCTTGATTACCTTGTAATTATACTGCCTGTCGCAGGCGGTTGGGGAAGAACTGTGCCACCTGCTGATCCGTCCACCCATTCTTTTCAAATAGGTACTCAAGATATAAGGTTTCTTCCTGTTCCCGTGCCTCTACTTCATGTGGTTGATACCAATAATCATACTTCTCCACAGGTTCTTTAGAATAACACAATTTTCCGTAACGAACCCGCAGCGAACCCACCACCCACTGACGGAGGTGAGACAGTTCATGCAAAAGAGTTTGTATATACAACTTCTCATTCATGTAAGTATCAAGTTCAATCAAGAACTGACGAGGACGATATTGCTCACCTACGATGTCACAATAACCATTTACACCTTCACGCTTTAATCCACGATGAAGAATTTCAACATGGATTTTATGGCGTGGAAAGAACTTATTTAAAAACCAAGTGGCAACGTCTTCACAGAGGCGCTTGCGATACCCGTAACCAGAATGTTGTATGTGAGACATTGACCCCAGTGCAAAAACCAAATGAACGAAGAAACAAAGATCAGTTTGCTAGTTGTTGTCATCATCAGTAAATTGTGTCAAAGCATAATTGAAGGCGACTGCACCAACAGCGGCAACAAACCACCAAAAAAAGATCGTTATCATATCTTATTTTGCGTACAAATAACCACCTGCCCAATCGCAGTTAGCAAGAACCTGCTCACGCTGCTCAATGATACGCAGATCATAGCGTACACCCTTGGCAGGAGACTTCCAGGATGCAGACTTGTAGAGTTCGCCAGTCTTGCGATCCACAAAAGCATGAACAGAGCGGGAACCACCACCATCAATCATAATGATTTTGTGATACTTTTTACCACTCTCAATCACATAATCAATATCACACTTGCCAAACTTAAGTTCTTCAATCTTACGCTGGTGATACTCGTGAGTGTCAGCATCATCAACAAACTTTTGATGACCACGGATAGCATACTCTCGGTAGTTGTCCTTGAGAGCATCAATCAACATGTAGCACCACTTGGTTACATTAAGTTGAATAGTGTTGCGGGCATCCTGCTCAGCAACAAATTGGTCAAAGGTGGAAGCAGTCATGAGAGGTGTTCGTTTGAACTGAAGTTATTATAGGGCACCCAGATAACTCCAGGTGCCCCAGTGTGCCACTTATCAAAGTGTCACTTGTTCATTTGCAAAGTGGGAACAGGCATCCCACCTTCAGTAGGAACGTAGATAGTTACGTTACCTTTGTTGCTACCTTCTTCCAGTCCAGTGATGTACAGATACTGAAGATACTCACGGTTATCTTTCAGACTATCACCGATGATTTGGTTTGCTTTGGCAACACCAGTAGCACGGATGATTTCAGCATCAGCAAGTTGTTGTGCCGAATCTTTCTTTGCTTGTGCTTCCAGCACTGCTACCTGTCGAGTATATTCTGCTTTTTGAAGTTCGGCTTTACCAGCAAGAGATTGCTGCCACACATTGTATTGAGGACCACCAATAAAGAGGATACCACCAATGAAGAACACACCAGCAATAAAGAGAATAGCAGGGGGGTCAAAAAATCCGTTTTGTTGTTTCATATTCATTTAGAAGATACGTTTGTGCGGAAAGAGTTGGCAAGCAGAATAATAAGGAGGTTCTGCCAGAATGTCAAGGTAACATTAAACCAAGACAGAATGATACCAAGCACCCATGCTTGTAAGAATACACTAGCAACGGCAATCACAAGAATGCCAAATCCAAAACCAAGAGCAGTAGCAGTTTTCATAAGTCAGTCACCAAATCGTTGTGCCCAGAGTGAATAAGAATTGTTTTTCATGTTTTCAAGCATATCATAACGTTGTCGGATTTCAGAGTCTTCGGGTAAATCATAAACGCAGGGAATTGCAAGATCCATTCCATCAATAGCATGATTTAGAATGAAATTTAGAAGATCATGTTCTTCATAAGTAAATTCCATCGTGACAGGTTTTTGATCAATCATTATCAAACAGCAAGGGCAGCAGAGGGGATTTCAACGATTTCGGGAAGTTTGCTTTCCACATAGCAGTTCATATTGTAGCACACCCACTCACCATTACGGAAGAGGTAGTGATACTCTTCACCATTTTCGGGGAGCAGATACTCTACAAGGTCAGCATCAAGGCGAGGAGGGCATTCTTCACCACGCTGGGAGTAGTATTGAGGACCATATTCTTGTGCTTTAGTTTCGCTATTCCAGCGGTCTTCAGTCCAGCAGGAACTCATATCACCACCGTCAATCAGTTCGGCAGCAAGAGCACGAGTGTTGTAGTGAGTCTTCAGGATACGACCCAACCATTCGGGATACGAGTCCCAATGATGGTAGCAGCTCAAAATGCTCCCATTTTTAAGTTCGATACCGATTCTGCCTCTGGTCGCCATTTGGAGGTGTCTCCGTTGATTACCTTTGTATTATAGGGTCTCCTGTGCTTTCTGCCATCTTCCTTGTGACACTTCAGCAACTGACACAAGACCACTGGACTTTTTTGATTTTCCCCTTGACAAATCTCTTATCTTACTCCAAGAATATCCATTTTTCTCACACCATAGTGGTAGTCCTTCATAAACAATTTCAATATTTCCATTCTCATCAATTACTTTCCATACTTTAGAACATTTTCCTTTCATATGAGTTTTACCAGTGTTTGCTTTTGCTATATTTTCTTTCCATTCTTTTGTGCGTTTCATTTTAGCACAAATCGGTGCTGTTGATTTATGTGTTTCGACATAATTATCAGGATTGTCTTCTATCCAGATAGGACCATCTATACCAAGACACTCATTTAATACCTGAACGTGAAGTTTATTCATTCTTGTCTTAAAAGTCGCAATAATATTTATACTAAAAGAGGGACATTTCTGCCCCTCAACGTTGCTTTTAGATGCGACTCTTAAGCATCAATATTTAGTATAGAGCAGAGTGGACAGTTCAAAAAGTGGCACAATTAGTCACCATAATTTCATTGTCTGTTGTTTGCTTTCTTAATTCCTTTTTTGAATTCAGTGTTCTGTTCAATGAAAAAGTGTACTGAGCATAGTCTTTGTATAATTCACGAATAAATTCACAGTTGGAGTTGGCAAGAATAAACTTTACTCCTTTGTGATTTAGATCGTCACAATATTCTTTAAGATTCTTTTGATCTTCTAATCCAAATCCTTCAGAAGTATAAGAAGTGAAATCTGAAGTTGCAGAAATTGGTGCATAAGGTGGATCAAGAAAGACAAAATCACCTTTTTCGGGCGTCATGCACTGATAAGGTTGATATTTGATTGTTGCATCACATAAAACTTCAGAACATGCTTTTAATAATCCATTATCGGATATATCTTTTTTAAGTGAAGTTCCGATTGGCACATTAAACAAATTATCTTTATTCACTCTATACAATGCATTAAAGCATGTTAGATTCAAATAGATAAATCTTGCAGCAACTTCTATTGGAGTCAGAACTTGAATAATATCAAAATTCTTTTGATATTTCTTGGGTGCCAATTCAATCCTATCATAATTGCGTACAGAATAATAAAACTCCTTAGAGTGTCTTACGCTCATGTAATTAATTAATTGTACAATTTCATTTGGATTTGAAACTACAGTATTATAAACTAAAATAAGTTCTTCATTTAAATCAGAAAGAAAGTATTCTTTTGTATTTCCATATTTGGAGTGCATATGATAAAACATTGCACCACCACCCAAAAATGGTTCAAAATAACGATTAAATTCTATTGGTATAAAAGGATTATATTTCTCTATCAAAGAACGTTTTCCTCCAACCCACTGAATAAATGGAGAAGCAGTATTTGTTCTTGTTTTAACTTTGGGATTCCTAACTATCTCATGAGATAGCACAAATTCTGTAAAAGTCATTTTATCAATACGTGAAGGTGTTCAACTACTTTTGATTGTTGCAAATTGTTTGTATTTGATTTGTATCTTTTGTGCTCCTTTTCTTTAAGATCATATTTCCCATATTTCGTCATGATCTTCTCAATATCAGCAAAGGAAAGAATACCTTCATTATTGTACGAAACAAAGATATAGTTATATTTTGCATTAGATATCAAATCTTCGAATGCAATCTTAACGGACTTCTTTTGCGAAAACTCAGATTTATTGTAAGTTCCAAGAGCAGTCTTTGAGTCTTGATTGTAATCAAAATCAAAGTAATTTACAATGTAATTTGGAATGTGATAATTGGCACCATACTGTCTAGTGTTATATGGAGGATCAAGATAAAGAATATCTCCATTAATCTCATGAATAAGATCGTTTGCGTTTTTCTTATAGACCTTACCTATTCCGCCAGGAACATGAGGGTGAGCAACTAAACTCATATTTTTACTAGATCTGGAGTTAAAACTCTTTAAGTATGCTCCATAAACACCAGTGGTATTAGCATATGAATCTGCCGTTTCTATCAATGAAGCAAGGGAAAAATAGTATTGATTTTTGGGTAAATTAAGATTCTCAATCTCCATTCGGATTGCGTCAATCTTTTGTGCATTATGCTCTGTGAAAAATGAGCGTCCTGCTGCTGGAGAAAAGTTTTCATAGAACCTTCCTTTTACTCCAGGAAGACTATTAAGGTAATCGATCAATTTTTGATATTCAAACACCTCATTATTACCAATATAATTTTGACACAAAACGTAACTATAATCTTCAAGATCATTAGCAATAACTTCGGCACAATGCTGCTTAAAATATCTTGCTACAGAACCAGATCCAGAAAACAAATCACAAAATTTAGACGTAGAGATATCTCCACAGACAGACTGAATCTCTCCATGAATGAAATCAAGTAATTTAGTTTTGTTACCAATGTATCTCATTGAATCACCTCAGCATTCTCATTATAATTCATTTGAAAGTCCCCTGTCAAGTTGAACAGAACCTCTGGTTCTTGATTATATTGTCCATAAGTGCAGAGATACTTCAAAACTTTAGTATCTTTTGGGAAGTGTGGAAGAAATTCCCTTTCAATAAAAGTATC
>Ga0129333_10002701_pt1 | contig 16550 bp, 37 predicted proteins | sample CPB6_08_DNA_FD_94474 | JGI IMG/M metagenome (GOLD analysis project Ga0129333, IMG submission 94474) | Freshwater to marine salinity gradient microbial communities from Chesapeake Bay, USA - CPBay_Sum_0.6_0.8_DNA | ecosystem: Environmental > Aquatic > Marine > Coastal | place: USA: Chesapeake...
GGAAGATATAGTAGCAATGGAAAACGTGGCGGTAAATCCGGGATGGGGCCCGAATGGTGATGATGTTTATGATATATGGCGTTTTAAGGGCGGAGGCAACTGCAAACATTACTGGGAAAAACGAGTTTTCGTAGATGCAAAAGGAGCAAAGATTAATCCTAATGATCCAGATGCAACACGTGTAGCGGTGGCAACAGCTGAACGGATGGGATATAAAGTGCGCAATCCAAAGTATGTAGCGCAACTTCCCGAGGATATGCCCCATCGTGGCTTTTTACCAACTAATCCTGTTTATGGCAATCAATAATTACAACTATGGCTGAAGTATTATTAATCTCTGAGAACTACATTAAAAAGTACACCACGGTAAACGGAAGCGTTGACCCAAATCTACTTTATCCATCCATCTATTTGGCGCAGGATAAATGGCTGCTTCCCTTTTTGGGAACTGACCTGCTTAACAAGATTAAGACCGATGTAGCGGCTAACACGATTGCCGGTAATTACCAAACACTATTAGAAGATTACATTCAAAAGATGTTGCTATGGTGGGTTATGGTGGATGTAACGCCTAATCTTTGTTATCGTATGGACAATGGCACGCTCGTACAGCGTCAAAGTGAGGATACCGTACCCGTATCGGATGCAGTTATGAAGGATATGATAGACCGAGCAAGGCAAAACGCGGAGCACTACACGACTTTGCTAGTCGATTACCTGTGCGCTAACTCTAGTTTGTTCCCGGAATACTCGACAGCGCAATGGCCTGACCGCTCACCTCGTACCGATGTGACTAATACGCTGAACTATCAATTCAGTTCGGGCAATACGGCAACCAGTTACCGCCCTACCTATTCACGTAATATCATTAACAGAATACCATGAGTGATAAAAAAACACTGAAGCAAGATTACACCGAGCGTTTGCGCAAGTATGAGCGTGAACTATCACTAAAACTACGAGCCAATGCCAACAAAGAAACAGACAAACGCACAACCAAATAAGATTAATCTAAAGGGCTTGCGTTACAAGCTTGAGTTATTCGATGGCTTTTGGTCTATACCACTTGCCTTTTTAGTGTTTGCCATATCGGGTACTGTGTCGGTTGCCTATTTTGGTGATGCACTTATTAGCACGGAATACATCCAGTATATCGTACTTGCTGCAATGGTGATGGTGTTCGCCAACTTCGTCGTTTTTTTAGGCATTAGATTCAATTTTCGGGCACTGCAACGGGAGATATACAACAAGGAAGTTAAGTATGAAATAAACACCTATCTATCGACATGGCAAAAGGTTGTATTATACCTGCTCTTGTATGCATTCTACTTTGCTGCATACCTTTATATTCTGCACTTGCTGATGACGGTTACTGCGTAAGGGTAACGGCTTCATCGTTTGTGGGTGTACGGGAAAAAGGCGGCAACAATCAAGGCTTTAATGATAAGGCCTTGCTCATTCTTATGAAGCAAGAAGGTTGGAAGCCCGGCTATGCGTGGTGTTCATTCTTTGTCATGGCTATGCTTAACGAGTGCGGAATCAAACATTCTATTAATGGATGGGCACCAACTGCATACAATAAGAATGATGTGATTTTCACCGATGGTAAATACGTGCAAGCCTTTAGTGATCGTGATGTGCTTGTGATGACGTTAAGCTATCCAAATGTAAAAGGCAATCGTTTTAAGAAGATAGGTCATACCGGCATAGTTGACAAGGTAGGCAAGTATTCGGTGCGAACTATTGAGGGCAATACCAACGAGCAGGGCATGAGAGATAGCCGCACGGGCGATGGTGTATACTACAAGATTCGACCGCTTAATAAAAACTTACACATAACACGATGGGGAAAAAGACAAAGCTAGGAATAGCACTGGCTTGTGCAATTATTGCACTCGCCACTATATTCAGCGTGCGCACGTGCAATCGTCCCGTAACAAATCCTGCAGTAAAAAGATTACAGGATGTCAATGATTCACTCTATCAAATCATACAGGAAAACAACTCCAAAACGGATAGCCTTTTTGCTAAGATTGATTCACTGCAGGTGCATCAAGATACCATTATCCAACAGCAACAAATAACCAATGAAATCTATCGCAATGAAACTTACAACATTCTTTCTGCTACTCCTAACGCTGCCAATAATCAGTTCCGGGCAACGCTCAAAAAGTCGGATAGCCTACTCAAAGCAGGATTTTACACCCGAACTTACAACCTACGATCAGCAGCTTTTCAGTCTGAACTACAATAGCATGATGTATTGGTATCGTACCGCACAGGAGATAGACAGTCTTTATCAGATGGAGCGGTTGAAAGTTACCTACTATGCAAAGATTACAGGCATACAGGCGGCGAGTTATGAAACGCTAGCAGAAATCTACAAGAATAAACAAAGCATTGAAAAGGCTATTGCTACTGAGAAAGACAATGAGATTAGTCAGTTGAAGAAAAAAAATAATCGGTTAATAATTACCAACACGGCCCTGACTTTAGGTGTCACAGCATTGGCTTTTTCTACTATATATTTTGCAATACTATAGACATGGATTTTGAACCGAGAGATATTTTAACTATTGTAGGGGGTGTGGTATCGCTGACTGGTCTTTACTACGCATTGAAAAGAGATGTTGTAAAGGTATCCAGTGCGCTTGGAAAAGTCGAATCTTATCACAAAAGAGAAGTGACCATGCTTGCTGAATCAATCAAAGAAACTAAAGACGAATTTAATTCCAAACTTAATGTCATGAAAGAAGAGCAAAACAAAGCCATTGATAAACTCGAGGCGAAGATTGATGTTATTGCATCGCAGAATATGACGATTAGCAACAATCTTGCGGAATTAGCCGGGTATATCAGGGGCACTAAATAGAGCCATATGAATAACCGATATGCGGAAGTCTACAAAGAGATACACGCAGGAACAGGTACAATAGCAGACCGCATTCGTGCGGCTATGGCTAAGTACAATATCCAAATGAAATACGGATCATTTGAGCGTTTATATTTTGGTTGGCGTAAATACCACAAGTTGAATCAAGTTAAGACTGTTCATACGCCTGTAAAAGGTAATCTATCTAAACTAGAAAATCAATTTGCCGACTTTAACAATATGGTTAACGAGTTGGTGCCCGAGTCTAGTAACCCACTTGACCTGCCGCCATCACAGGAAGCTAACTATAAACCATTCAAGCTACCGATAAATCACAACAACATCTTGTTGCTATCGGATATTCACGTTCCATACCACAACATACAGGCGTTAACGCTCGCATTGAAGTACGGACTGGAGAATGAAGTCAACACAATCCTGCTCAATGGTGATATTATAGACTTCTACGCCATTAGTCGGTTTGAGAAAGACCCGCGTAAGCGCAACTTCGGGCATGAGGTACTAATGACAAGGCAGTTTCTTGCTACACTACGCAAGCTATTTCCAAACGCTGCTATCTATTACAAGTGTGGTAACCATGATGTGCGTTATGATCACTACATCATGCGCAATGCACCCGACCTTTTGGGCATGGATGAGTTCAATTTCGAATCATTGATGCATCTAGACAAGTTCAATATCACTTTCATTCCGGATAAACAGATTATTCACGCAGGTAAGTTGACCATTTTACACGGGCATGAACTGGGAGCATCTGTGTTTAGTCCTGTAAACATAGCACGAGGGTTATTCTTACGTGCTAAGGATAGCGCATTGTGTGGACATCACCACCAAGCAAGTGAACACACTGAGCCAAACATCAATGGCAAGATAACAACCTGTTGGAGTGTGGCCTGTTTGTGTGAGTTGCATCCGGATTATATGCCCATCAACAAGCACCATCATGGCTTTGCGCAAGTGCGGGTATTAGATACGGGCGATTTTGAAGTGAGCAACTATCGTATTGTTAATGGCAAGATTCGATAATCAAAAAGCCCCCGACGTTTCGAGGGCTAATTGAATCAATAACAAAAACAATAATGCAATGAACGATTACACTATTTCGCAAATATAGCACAAATGAAAGGCAAGCCACATCCAAAAGTCATACATCGCAAACTCGGACGCGAAAAGGCAGATGGGTTGTACTGTGATAATGTGATAGAGATTGACCCTACCTTGCCACCGATGCGTTATCTTATCGTTCTTGTTCACGAGTATCTGCATCACATACAGCCGGAATGGAGTGAGGAAAAGGTAGATGCTGAAGGTGAGGCACTCGGTCGCTTTCTTTGGAAGCAGGGCTATCGTAAAGTGTCACAATAATTCAAAGATTTGTGACTAAAACTTATCTGCTATCCCGGCATCGAGTAATTGCTCATGCAGCCATTCGCGAACCTTACCAATAATCTCATACTGTTCTTCGGTTAGGTCTTGATATTTTTCAAGGCTGCGAAGGTGCTGCCTTACTTCGTCAAGTATATCGTAATACTTTTTTCCATTGATCGCACAATCAAAAGAGTGCTGGTCATCTGTTAGGTCAAACGTTAGTGTTGCTTTCATTTTCTGCTTTGTTTGGTAGTCCTGCTTTACAATCTGTGTAGCCTTCGTTGTAGGAATTGATTAGGTTAGTCATCTCGCGTGCCTGTGCTTTCATCATAAACGCATCCAGTTCCACCCATGAGACGTTGACCGATGCGCCTTGAAATCTACGCCTTAGTGATTTGCTAAGTGTTCGTATTGCCGTTTCTTTTTTTTCTTCACTCATAACCATTTTGTTTCTTTAGTTAGTGTATACAAGTCCCTGTTTACGGATTTGATTTTATTGTACAGATTTTCTTTGACATACTGAGTCTTTGCATTAGCGTACATGGTAAGCAGGTTAATGCGTTCCAGCCTCAACGTGTCCACTGACTTTAATGTTCTTGCCTTCATTGAGTTTGAGTATTTCGTTTTTTACGTGCATATAGTAGGCTTTTACGGAGTAGTATTCCCCGGTTCCTTCAAAGTCTTGCATGATATCATTCGGTGCGTTGGTCAATGCTTCATCTACACAATACAGCGCAGCGTTAATCGCTTTGATATGCGCCTCAACTAGGTTGCCTTCTTGCTTACCATTCTCGACTATATCAAAATAGTTCGAGTACAGTTGCCATGCCTTTTCTTTTGCTTTCATCTTTTAGTTTATTGATTAGTTCTATTACTTGCTCTTTGTTGTAGTAGTGCTGCATCGAATTGCGCACGTAGTCTTTGAGTTGGTCAGCTGTCATATTCACCTCCTTCAAATATGTTTCGATAATACTCTACCCCGTAATGGCGGTCTATATTCTCTTTGGTTTCTGTGATTTCAATGTGCCAAAACACACCAAGTTTAAAACCCATGTCAAAGGCTTGGATGATATCCTTTCGGCAGTTAGCTTCAGCCGCTTGTTTAAGTTCATCCATTGCAGCGACAAACTCTTGAGGTGTTAACGTGCGTTCGGTGTAGCGTTTAAACAACGCCCTGAATCCTTCATCAAAATAGTTGGCAGCTTGTTGGCTGCGGTCTGTTCTTCTTTCTTTCATATCCGTTTTGCTTTTCGTTTTTTAGGTTTAGGCAAACTCACTGAATAGTTGCCAAATAGGTTTTGTGATACTGGTATGCCTGATTCCTTTATAGCTTTAAGGTAGCGATATGCTGTGCGGTCTGTTACGTTTAGTTCTTTCGCAATGATGCGTACGGGCATAGCTCTATAATTCATTTCCTTTACCAAATACAAAGCCTTTGTAAGTGTATTCGTTTTGCTTGGTTTCATTGCTCACCTCCTTTGTATGTTTCGTTGTAGTATTCTTTTGAATCTGGCATATTCATTACCAAAGCAAACTCTTGACCTTGTTTATGAGCATCAATAATCTGCTCACGCTCCACATCCAGAAGCTTAGTCATTTCATCAATAAACCTTCTACCATTGGCGTTATAGGTATCGAATAGCTGTGGCGCATATTGCTCAACAATACGCATTGCCTGTTGTAGTGCTGTTAAATTACTCATAGTGCTAAAGTATTAAGGTATTCACGCCACATTGGTACACGTTCCATCAGCTTGTCGATTGCGGATGGGTCAAATTCCACAACCTTTTCGTGGATGCGTTCAGCGATGGGGATATCAAACGCCCACTCGTCTTGTGGTGTTTCTAGGTTTGCATCCGGGTATTCACGCAGGAATCGTGGCATATCGTATATCATGTTACGTTCAATGCTCTTTGCCTTCTTAATAAAGGTAGGGTCGCCCTGTGGATCAATAAGATTAAGTCTGCGCGATAGTCTGTATTTTTCGTCATTAATCATTTCAATCGGTGCGCTAACTAGCACGTAGCAGAATGTAGCACGTGGTGCGCCTGTTAGCCAACAATAGGCTTGACCTTGCCAATAGTAATCTTTGCTGATGTCGTTATTCTTTGCATCCATAAAGGTGTGGATGTCCCAACTTGATTTAATATCGGGAACATTTACAACCAGTCCTGTCTCGTCATCTTTGATAAGCAAGTCGGGCGTGCCTTTGATAAAGTCGTTAGCAAACATCTCTTCATTCTTGAATACGATTTCACCACGATGCCTACGCCACATATCAATGGCATCATTTTCAACGGCAAGACCTTTCTCGATATACTTGTTAGATATCTCTTTATAGCGGTTGTACTTGTTAGCTATGTATACTTCAAGTAATGCGCTCTTTGTGGTTTCACTTAGACCTGATTTAGTCCGTGCATCCGTCATCAACTTACCAAGTTGTGAGGCTCTGAATAGTGTTTTGTTCATGTGTTATTGTATTGATGGTGTAAATATAGCAACCATCAAGATATACTTGACAGTTGCTACAAATTTTCACATTTACACGATGCCGTATTGTTCTTTCTTCGCGTTGAGTTCTTCGCCTACTTCGGCTAGGACTTCGGGGCTGCACGCCTTAAAGATTTTGTGCAGCTGCGTGAGGTCGGTTGCTTGCTGAATTAGTTCGCGCACATACGCTACATCCTGCTCATGCCCTCTACCTAATGCACCCTTCAACTTGAATGGCTTGTATGTATCCTTATTCTTGCGGTTAAGGTCACGGCCAAACACTTTACCTAATGACAATGCTGCGTTTTTAAGGCATTCTGCTTTGAGTTTACCGAATGCCAAGTCCATTGCATTGGCTTTCTTATTATCGGGGTTTAATGCCCATCTATTGCGGTCGCTGCCTGTTACATTATCGGGCACTTTGTCAACCATGATGATAACGGAAGCCGCACCGGTACGTTTAAGTTCGTAGCCGCTTATCGGATGGATCACTACAAGTTCCATTGATGCTTGCACCTCGTTGGCTAATACCGACCACTTAAAGTTCTCAGTACGCCAATGACCAAAGAATAATTCATCCAGTGTGGTTTCTACGTGGCTAATGACTAGCGTGCGTGCTTTCTTGTCGGGTGTGGATTCGATACCTGCTTCATCAGGTTCTGCGTTGAGCATCTGCTGAAACTTCTGCAGTGCTTCTAAGTTGTCTTTGTGAAAGTTCATGTTGTTATTGATTTTGATTGATTACAAAGATAAGAATTAGTATTTCATTAGGCAATCATTTAACTCTTGACAGTAGTTAAGAATTGCAAAAATGATGATGGCTCCAATAAGGTAGCGAAGGATTTTAGATACTGTTTTCATGTTTTGTTGTTTTTTAGATTTAAAGATTGTGCGTTACAGCCGCACCCCTGATTTAATTAGTAAAACATTGGAGCCATTGAATAGCTTCCTAGTAACATAACGTACTCACTTCCGTCAAATGCAACTTTTACTTTTTTGCGAATAATCTGCTTATCACAAAGACAAGTTACAAAATCACCTTTACGTGATAAAACTTGTGCTGTCATTTTCAAATTAGAATCACCAATGAAAGTTGCAGTGATTGTTGTGCCGGGTTGAATTGTGTTTGTCATTGCTTTGTGTTTTAATGTTTGATTGATGGCACAAATGTACTGCAAATAATTGCACACACAAGAAATCAATTGTTAAAAATTGTTAAAATCCAGTATTGACAAGGGTTACAGAGGGACAAATTGTCCCCTATAGGGTACACATATTTGAAGATTTGTGACTTTTATAACCTATCGGGTATAGATTACGCCCACGAATAGCTGCCGTAATTCGGGAAAAGTTCGAAATACATACGCATCATTATGGCATCTGCGTAGTCGGGAGACTTACCATGCATCCGTGCTATCTCATCTTTACTTATTACGGCTAGTTTTCCATCCGCTTCAGGCGTGCGCCTGCGTATCATATCTAATTCTTGTATGATTACATCCCGGAATGGCTGCACTTTAAACACTACTTTGTTTTGCTCAATCAATTCTGCTAACTTAAAATAGCATTCTGCTTTTTGGTTGGTGAACTTATCGGGCTGCTTAGCACGTCCACCATTGAGAAAGCCGCGACACTTTAAGCTATCGACCACACCACCACCTACACCATCTTCGTCACAGATCACGTTGCTTAATTTTATACTATGGTTGTAACAAATTTCGCGAATTTTTGTTACAATAGTTGTGATTGGTTGCTTACGCAGCTCGTGTATCTCGATTAGATGCAAGCCATGCCACACACATATAACCGTTCTATCTTTTCCTAGTCGCGCAATATCCGCACTTATGTATTTATCTCCTTTGCTTTCTTCATCACGGAAGCAGCGCACAAGGTCATCGTACTGGTATAAGTTATCTATGGATTCATCATACTCCCAGTCTCCATACAACAGCCTTCGCCTATCCACTTCGGGCAATCGCTCCAAAGTTTCAAGATATGTTTCGGGTAGGTGTGGGTTATCTGTTGGCAGCGATGGAATGAACGCAAGGTGTGCAGGCAATCCATCCATCTTGAATGGTGCGTAGAACTCATTGTAAAGCCATCCTTTAGACGGATTGCAGGTAAGCAGCATCTTAGGTGGCAAATCATATTCACGTAGCTTAAAACGAATACGAGATTGCAAGATGTCTATTGCACGTTTGCTGACCTGTGCGGCTTCATCTACGTATGCATCGGTTAATTCCAAACCACCAAGTGAATGAAATTCCGGGTCCGATGGATACGCGAATAGGTCTTTCAAAATAATCTCACTGCCATTTGCAAAAGTGATAACGTGCGTCTGATTGTTGATGGTGAAGTGTTCATTCGGTGCAAGTCCTAACATACCTGCTACCTCAAAGAATGTTTTAAGTGTAGTCTTTTTTAGTGTGTCGAGTTTGCTGCGACCTATCAACCCACGTGTACCCGGATACTTAAACCTACGGCTTATTTGCCATGCACAACCTATGAAGCTTTTGCTTCCACCTGCTGCACCACCAAATAGCACCACACGTGCCGGGTGTGAGTTACCCAGCACACGCAATGCTTCTTTTTGTTTCGGTAGGTACTCAATCATTAGAACGGCAAATCGCCAGTACCTTGTGAATCGTCCTCTTGTACACGTGGTGGCAATGGCTCGGACATCTTTCCGCTAAAGAACTTACCATTCTTGCCTTCCTTTACCCATGCAGCTAGGCGCATCTTCTTACCATTGACCATGATTTCACCTGTGTATTCAGGTGCGTTGTTGGTAGTCTTGTTGTTTTTAAAGAGGGTGAACTGTCCCTCTTGCATTGTGTAGTTACTCATTGTATTAATTATTAATTATTCCGATATCTTGGTACATCAGGGATAGCGTGCTATTCCCCTCCGTATCTTGTGTATTTACTATTTCAAAATCAAGTTGATAAATTTGGTGACCATCAATGTAACCTATGTACAATTCCATATCATCAGGGTACTGCCCTAGCTTGTCCCACAATTCACCTATTGTCATAACTTATACATTTCATTTCCTGTAAGCAAATAAAGTTCTTCAAGTATTAGCCACATAGTTTGGTTATCTACCATTGATGGGCGCATACTTCTCTTTGCCGCTAAGATAAAAAGTTTGCGCAGTAATGCGTTCTCTTTTGCGATATCATATTGCATCTTAGTATTCATTTTGTTGTTCAATCAATTCCCGGTAGCGTTCCTTCCTGTACTCGGTGAACTGGTAAGGGCGGTTGTTGTACACGCGGAAGCGCATATCGTTGTCCCATGTGGGCAGGGAATCGTATTCGTCCATTAGCATTTGCTCAAACTTAGATGGACTTCTACGTTGTGGTTCTTGTGCCGGTGCTTCTTCTATCTTCAACTTATCCGCTGCCTGTTGGATAGCGTCAACCACCTGCGGATGTTGGAACATTTCGTAGATGTTGTTTTGCTTTTGCTGCTCTTGGTTCAATGCTTCTACAGCTATCTGCCGTTGTGCATCGTACTTTGGAAACCATGCAAGGATTGTAGCCGGGTCAATACGATTGAACAGCGTACCGTATTCACCTATTGCACCACGGTCTAAACACAGCTGGATATCTTCAAGGCTATACATCCACATCTTTTCAAGTATATTCTCAGCACAGAACTCTATCTGTACAGCGTTCATATTGTTCTGCACATTGAGCAATTGTGTACATCGCGTAACCAACTGCATGATTTTAACCTTTGTAGTTTGCCTGTCTAATTTACGCAGGAGTGCTATCTTGTCTTGCTTGATCGCGTGCGTTACTGATAGCGACTGCATCGCGGAAAAGTTGCTCAGCTTTGTTAATGCTGTCTGCTGTTGAATTTGATTGTTTGCCATATGATTTTTGATTTTTAATTTTATCCCATTCCCTGCGCATCCAGTTCTTAACTGTGCTTTGCCAATCCTTCATTGGTGTCTTACCTACTATCCATCCATTAGCTTCATAGTGATCCATAAAGGTGCGAGCGAAATTAACTAACTTGTCTTCGCTCATAAAGTTATTACCTACTGCGTTCAGTTCGCCCATCAGGTTGTACACATCATTCTCATCAGGCTTCACAAACTTTTTGCGCCTAGTCTTTTTTTCATTTGCATCTTCAACTATAATTTCATTTTCATTTCTATTTTCATTTCTATTTTCTAAAGGCAATGCCGTGGCATTTGCCGTGGTAGATGCCGTGGCATCTGTATCACAGTCTTGATTTTTTCTTTTTTTCCATCCATCAATAGCCCTAGCACGTTGCTTTTCGGTATGTGCTTTACGCTTACCAACTTCTATTTCAAGACGTTCATTAAAAAAAAGTCCATCATCATCCTGCCGAAACTTTGCCATGACATCTGCCGCGGCATTGCCACAGCATAGCCGTATCATCTTTTCGGTAAGGTGACCCTTTTGATGTTGCAAGCATAGCAGGGTGATGTATTGCCCACGTTCTTCCATGGTCAAGTCCTGCACACCCGAAAGAAAATCGGATGAGTAAAAAAGAAATGCCGGGTCTTTCATAGAAAGTAAATACCCACCACTACACACAAAGGCGTACCCTCAGCTGAATAGCTTATGGCAATGCGGTAATGGTGGGATTTAAAATGTTTTTCATAAGGGTACGCGTTGCAAATATAGTCAAACTATATCTACTTCCAAATTAGAATCGAAGATTTACTTTATCTCTGCGCTTGTAGTTATAGATTTCTTCAATCAAGGCAATATATTGATCAACCTCAGTGCAATGTTGTAATGCCGTTGGTTGAATCTTTAGCTTTTGAATGAACTCTGTAAACTCAAAGTTTGGATTATTCAATAATTTATACATGGTATATACAAATGTTCTGCGTTTGTATCCATCGTAATAAGGTTCTAAAAGAAAAATTTTTTCAATGATTTTTTCAGCATCCTTAACGGATTTTACTTTAAGCATTCCGCTATTAAAAAAACCAGTGTTTTTGTTTGTATGTGTACCGCTCAATAATAACATACACTCATTATGACCAATCTGGTATTTATTTTTAAAATCTCTGTATTGTAAATAATCTTTATATCCAAGTTCACAATAACCATTCATGTAATCATCAGCATTCCAGTTCTTAGATAATTGATTTAATCTATGTACTTCTTCAAGTCCATAACCTTTACAAACCACATAATGCAAGGGAAGTTTTAATTCTTCAATAACATCAAATCGATGTTGACCATCAATGATTTCATAGTTTTCATTTACAATAATTACTGTAAAAAGATACTGTTCAGACATTGACTTCTTAAGTCGATTAATGTGATTTAGATTCTTAGTCCGATTACCATCCAATGGTTTGAAAAGGAAGTAATCAGTTGTCGTGTGAACGTGGTGTGTAGATAGCACCATTGGTTCTTTCTTAGATAATAACATAAAATAAAATTAATTTTGTTGCCTACTCTGTAAGGTTTTCGGCTACCCCTATTATTTCCAAATTAATGTTGCGATTAAGAAACCGACCATTGCACCAACGGCTAAGATTATAAGCATCTTGCTGTTGCTCGTGTCGTGGATTGGCTCCTGTTGAACCGGGACTGATTGTGTACGCTCAACCCGTTTGATTGGTTTGATGGTAAGTTGCTGTGGTGGTAATGCAGCTTTTGAGATTCTTGAAGCGCGTATCTTATGTTGACATTTAGCTAATACCCTTGAAGCATCTGACATGGTAGGTATATCACCAACCCAATAGGTTGCTTTATCACCAGGATATTTTTGAATCATGTGCGCTTCGCGCATAACTGCTATTACTTGTGAACTGACTTGATGCTCGATAGTCATTTTTTTCGCATCAAACTTTTTCATATCATGTAATGTGCACATGAATTTGTAGTACTTGTTTACTGTCTTGCTCATTGCTCTAAATATGTTTTAATTGTTTTTGTAAATTCATCAAATGACCTGCACACCTTGACGCAGTAACCTGCATTGATAAGTTGTGCGTGAACGATTTTCTGTGTGTCCGATAGTTTGCCCTTTTCCGTTTTCATCTCGATGAATAGGGCATGGTATGGTCCACTACTCATACAGATCATCAAATCGGGCATACCCGGCATAGCACCTTCAGCTTTTAACAAGTTCCAGCGTTTGGCTCTTTGCACAGGTGTACCGCCTATGTACACACCATTAGGGAAGGAAGCGATTAATACACGCGGGAATGAATATCTAAACCATTCGACGCAGCGTTGTTGTATCTTGCTTTCTTCGTGCTTCATGCATTAAGGGTATTAGATATGGCTAACCAAAACTTACCAATGTAATCTTCATCCGCTTCTATGTTGATCACTGGTAAACTTTTTTCCAGTTGGATGTATTCCCATTGACCAAGTGAATGCACATCGTAATCACAACCTATGGATATAGGGCAATAGGATACCGATGTTCTTTCAACTGGAATGTCAAAGCGCACAATAATACTTTGATTGTGATTTAAGGTAACAAGGTAACACATCCGCGCCTCGTTCACTATCTTTTTCTTAACTATGTACATACGCTTTCCGCTTACCCGGCGGATATCATGCACATCGTATTCACTTTGCATCGAATCGGTAAATTCCTCAAAGAACTCCAACTCATCAAGCTGCCTGTTCATCTGATTCCATTTAGCTTCTTTATTGTCTGTGCTGAAGATGTACTTACACCACTCTAATAACTTACCCTCGGTTATGTTGAGAGTAATTCTAAGGTCACGCAGGTTCATGCGGTTAAAGTTCTTCATGATGAAAAGAATATCGCTACGAGTAGGCAGTGTGTCTTTGCGTAGCCTTTTCTTGTACTGATTGTTTCCTTGTTTATTCATCGCCTTCATGTTTGATAGTTATTGATTTGATTAGTTCACATACCGGAATGTTCATCGCTTTAGACAGGTTGATTAGTTGCTGCAGCTTTATAGTCTTTGCATCATACAACCAGTTGTAAAGTGTTCGGTCAGATATGGGTGTACTGCTTTTACGCATCGCACGGAGTAGGGCAGCATTACTGCCCACCGTCCTTGCGATCAATCCATTTAGTTTGTTGTGCTTTCTCATAGCTTCGGTCTAAGATTAGGATTTACCATATAAAATACTTCCCTATGCGATTCGCTGAACTTGTGTTGAAATATAGATTCATCAATGGGAGTATAAACGGGGTCACAAAATTCACGTTCTAAGCGGTCTATAATCTCATCTTCATCATCATGTGGCGTAACTTGAATATGCCAATAGCCGCCCTGAGAATATACCTCGATTAGATTGCCATCAGGCTGCATACAGCAGTAGTGTGGTGCATACTTGCCGCACTTGTAATAGAAAGGTAGCGTTACCTGCACAGTGTCTACTGTAACAGGTAACTTGTGTTTTACTTCGATTGTCATTGTATTGATTGGGTTTTAATTAATAATCATATCCATCATAGCACTCATCGCATTGAGTGTCGGTTTCTTCATACTTAGCGACTATATCAATAGCCTGTTCTTCAAAATCTCTCCAGTCTATAGACTGCTCATCTTCATCGTGTGATGAATTCCATTTTTCCATGAGTTCAATGGCTGCATCCTTTACTTCGTCAAAGTAGTTTGCTTCGTAATTGCAGTAGATGCAAGTGTGTGGTTGACTTCTTTTCATTGCTTATTGTTTTTGATTACCTTTGTATTGACTGAGCAAATATAAGCAGAAATTTTCAGTATGCAAATAATTTCGTAAAATAATTTGAATAATTGTGTAAATAGCAATATATCAAGGTGTTACGATAGGTGGCTAGATAAGGCCACAAGGCTTGCACACGATAAAAATAAGGGAAGTGATCTATTGCATGAGGTACTTGCCCGGCTAATGGATAGACCCGAACAGGATATAGTAGACATAGTATGCCGTGGTAAAGTAGAAGCCTACATCAACAGGGCGTTATGGCTATCATGGCACAGCGCACGCAGTGACTACGCTATAAAATACCGCAAATACTACGAATTGCACGTAGAAAAACAGGTAGAAGATACCAAACAAGATGAAACATGGATGGGCGCGTTTATTGATGGTGAATATCTATACAGCGCAATCGGTAGGCTAAACGAGTTCGATGCTATCTTGTTGCGTCTATACTCTAAACCTGATTTTGATTACAAAGAATTAAGTGAGCAGACTGGTATACCCTATGCCTACCTGCGCACATCTATACATAGGGCACTTAAAAGAATAAGAGAGTATGTTAAACTTCAACGCTCCATTGCACATTCAGAGAGAGAGGCTAGCGATTTGCAAAAAATGTAAGTTTTATAACGGCACATTTGGGACCTGTGGCACACCATTAATCGGTGGCACCGTCAATCCTGAAGAAAATGATGTGACCTACTATAAAGAAAAGATAAAGCTGTGCGGATGCTTTATGGATGTGAAGACTAAGTTCCGTTTTACTTCATGCCCTGCACACAAATGGTTTGCTATTGACATGAAGCCTGAAGAGATACGTGCATTAGATGAATTTATACAGCGAGTAAACAAGGCTAACAAGATAGAACAGGATGATTTACAACTGCTTTACTATTGGTATAGCAAGGTAACAAAGAAACACGAGAAGCCAAGCGGATGTGCATCGTGTATCCGCGATCTAATAAACGAATTCAGAAGACAATTAGGAAAAGTAGAACAAACAAAATAAACATTATGCCCCTACCAACACCCAACACAGACGAATCAAAAAATGAATTTGTGGCACGCTGCATGAGCGATGCAAAAACGCAAGAAGAATTTCCCGATTCACAGCAGCGCATAGCCGTATGCATTGCGCAATACGACAAAAAGTAATTTGTAAACATCAAAATAACAAATATGGGACTGCAAAAAGGAATGACCAATAACCCCAATGGTAGACCATTAGGAAGCCTTAACAAGAAGACCCTTGAGTGGGAAGAGTTCGGGCGCACGTTCGTAGCCGAGGCATTGCCAAAGGTTGCCGAGTTTATCAATGAATGTATGGATAGCCGGGATGAAGATTTGAAATTCAAGGCGGCAGGTCTTACACTGGATGTACTCGAATACTTCAAACCAAAACAAGCACGCATCACACATAGCGGTGATGAGAAAGCGCCCGTAATCATTCAGGTACATTCGGACTTGTAACAAATAACCCGTAAAAACTACAATACAATACAGCATGAAATTAAAGTTCAGCATAGCAGCCAATGCAAAGGGTGTAACACTTGGCAAGTACATCGACTATCAAAACGCAGTCGATAAGGTTGAGCAGGTGCGCATCATAACCGGCAAGAGTACCGAGAGCATCCGCCTATTGCAATCAAATGTAATTGATGAAATCATCATGCGCTTTGAGGCTGCAATCAAACTTGGCAGCAGTGACTTTGAACGCAGGGTGCGAGTAGGTGCGATAGAGTTAGGATTTATCCCTAACCTTAACGAACTTACATTCGGTGAATACATCGACTTAGATACCCAGTGCGGCAATGTCTACAAGGACGGGAAGATAAATGGTGAAGCAGCGCACAAGATGATGTGTATACTATACCGACCTGTAAAGGCTAAGTTCGGTAAGTACTACGACATCGAAGCATACAACCCCAACGCCAAACGTAAATACGAGGATGAAGTATTGCAGCTAACACTCGACCATGTACTGAATGTACTGCTTTTTTTTTCGAGTTTAGAAATAGAACTATACAACAGTTCCCTCGAATATTTGGCCAAAGAGATAACGGAGATAGTGAAGGAGATGAAGGAACAACCCCAGACGGCCTAGCCGTGTACGGATGGTTCCA
>Ga0129333_10002702_pt1 | contig 16550 bp, 15 predicted proteins | sample CPB6_08_DNA_FD_94474 | JGI IMG/M metagenome (GOLD analysis project Ga0129333, IMG submission 94474) | Freshwater to marine salinity gradient microbial communities from Chesapeake Bay, USA - CPBay_Sum_0.6_0.8_DNA | ecosystem: Environmental > Aquatic > Marine > Coastal | place: USA: Chesapeake...
CATGAATACTCCTGCCCATGTGGTGCTGAATTTGTTATGCCTGGGCCGCAGCGATCGGGCCGCCGTGTTAACACCAACGATCGTCGGCGCTGTGTTACCCGATCTGCCCATGTTTTTCTTCTACATTGTCCAGAAAATACGGCAGATCCCCGAAGAAGTCATCTGGGGACAATCCTACTTCCAAAACCACTGGCAAGACTTCTTTGATATCTTCAACTCTATCCCCTTTATGGTGGTGGGGTTAGGCATTTGCACCTGGGGAGGATCCCGTTGGGGACAACTGTTATTTTTGAGCATGATTCTCCACTGCTTAGGCGATTTGCCCCTCCACCATGATGATGGTCATCGCCACTTTTTCCCCTTCAGTGATTGGCGTTTTGCCAGCCCTGTTTCCTATTGGGATCCCAAACACCATGGACAAATTGTTACGGTGATAGAAATGCTCATGGTGGGAATTGCCTCCCTCTTTTTATGGCGAGTCTACCCATCCTGGCAGAGCAAACTAACCCTTGGCATTACCGATGGGATATACCTGCTTTATATGATTCCTTTTATCCATTATTTCTTCCGTTGGACTGTATTCTAAGGGCAGTATCTCAAGTTCAGCATTTCAAGTTCAGTATTTTGAGTTCCATATTGGGCACCTCAATTAATTGCCATATCCAATAAATTGGCTATACAAGCCTGTCCATTTTACTGTGGCGGGTTCACCCATTTTGGTAGGGGCAAACCCCCCGTGGTTGCCCCGGTTTTGGGTTGCAAAGAGAGTGCATTTGACCCTGGCAGGTTCCCCGATTTTGGTAGAGGCAACCCCCCCGTGGTTGCCCCAGTTTTGGGTTGCCAAGAGAGTACATTTCCAAGGCAGGATCCTCGATAATTTGCGCTAAATTTCCCAAAGAGATCCAGAAAACCAGAACCCTACGCCGTCATTTATGGGTTTAATGAATTGCTGTCGTTAATAAATTGCTCTCGACAAACCGGATTTCTGCATGGGCATGGGAAAAAAGTTGAAACTTCTCCAGGTGCCCAACCTATTATTATTGCTGTATAGCGTGTTTGTGAAGTATACTACAACACACTGTATTCTAGTGCGAGTAAACTAGCCTATGAAAGTTGGCGATCAGATTCGAGTTAAAAATTCCGTCGTGATCTACCATCACCCAGAGCAACGTAATCAGCCCTATGACCTCAAAGGTCTAGAGGGAGAAATCGTAGCTTTAGCCAACGAATGGAAAGGCAAAGCCATTAGTGCTAACTTACCGCTCCAGGTGAAATTTAGCGGCAAGCTCCGCGCTCACCTACGGGAAGACGAATTAGAGTTATTGGCCTCGCCTTAGCCCTTGCCTCTAAACCACTGGAAAAAATTTGGCTCCTTGCGCATTTGATGTAAATCCCGAAGGTTACGGGCAGCCGTATCCTGATACCAGCCACAATACGCTGTAAAAGCTTGGCGGTTTTCCACTTCTCGGTAAAACTCATGGGCCAAAAAATGATCAGCGACTTGATCTCCCCCTGGGGGGGGAGCCGGTTGAATCCAGGGGAGAGGTTCTGAATGGCTCATGGCAATGTCCAATCCTTTGCCTTTTATTATACTGAGGGTTCTGGGGTATGCCGCCATTGCTAACCTTAGGCAACTAGATGTTTCCGTTTAGCCCTTCTTGAGCACTAGGCCCATGAAAAACAAACCTAAAAGCAAAAATAAACCCCAGGCCAAGCCCCAGAAACCCCCCAAAGTCTCCAAAGATTCCCCCGAAACCCAGGCCACACCCCCCCAGGTTCCCCTAGACACGGCCCCAGTGGCCCCCCCGGCCCCCCCAGAAGCCCAGACCACCGATGACCCTGAAGTTTTGTCTTTGGGGGTGCGTTTGCAACAGCGCTATGAAGTCCTGCGCCATCGGGCTGATATTTTGCTGGAGGAAGCAGACCGGGATCAAAGCTTCGATCGATCCTTGCGGCTGGAGCAATTTCTCGATCGCCTGCGGGCCCGTCTCCAGGAACTAGAGCCTTCCCTGGGGGCTTCCCTCAACAATCCTCAAGCCTCCCGATCCGCCGAAACATCCCCCCCTCTGGATGAACTCAGCCTCAAAGAATTACAGAAACGAGCGAAAGAGCAGCGCCTGCGGGGCTATTCTCGCCTCACAAAACAGGAATTAATTCGCAAACTCAGTTAAGGCACCGGGTCTGTTAGGAATGGTAGGGCGCGGGGGTTTTTGGGTAGGGAGATCCGAACCCCCAGGATTGATCCAAAGGCGGCAAAATCGCGCAAAATCAATCCAAATCCATCACAACCACACCCAAACACTTGAGGGTAGCGCTTATGACCGTCCTGGAAAAAGGCCAAATTACAATCCATACGGAAAATATTTTCCCCATCATCAAGAAGTCCCTCTATTCTGAGCATGAAATCTTTTTGCGGGAACTCATTTCCAATGGGGTGGATGCCATCCAGAAGCTGAAAATGGTTTCCTATGGCGGTGAGTTGCAGGGGGCTGTGGGGGATCCAGAAATTACGATCGCCATCAATAAAGATCAAAAGACCCTGACCATTACCGATAATGGCATCGGCATGACTAGCGAGGAAGTCAAAAAGTACATTAACCAGGTGGCTTTTTCCAGTGCTGAGGAGTTTATTGAGAAGTTCAAAGGGGAAAGTACCGATATTATTGGTCACTTTGGTTTAGGGTTTTATTCCTCTTTTATTGTGGCCAGGGAAGTGGAAATTGATACCCTTTCCTATCAAGAAGGGGCTGAGGCCGTTCACTGGCGCTGTGATGGTTCTCCGAGTTTTGAATTAACCAACTCCGATCGCACAGAACGGGGCACCAGCATTATTTTGCATCTCCAAGAAGAAGAATTGGAGTTTCTGGAACCTGCCCGCATTCGCACCTTAGTCAAGCGCTATTGTGACTTTATGCCCTTTCCCATCAAAATGGATGGGGAAGCCCTCAACCGGCAAAAAGCGATTTGGCGAGAGTCGCCCCGGGATCTCACAGAAACCGATTATTTGGAGTTTTATCGCTACCTCTATCCTTTCCAGGAAGATCCCCTGCTCTGGGTTCACCTCAATACGGATTATCCCTTCCTGGTTAATGGGATTCTCTATTTCCCTAAACTGCGGCCCGATGTGGATATTACCCAGGGGGACATTAAGCTCTTTTGCAACCAGGTTTTTGTGAGCGACCACTGTGAAGAAGTGGTGCCCCGGTTCCTGTTGCCCATGCGGGGGGTTATTGATAGCCCGGATATTCCCCTGAATGTTTCCCGCAGTGCGTTGCAGGTCGATCGTAAGGTGCGCAGTATTGCCAACTTTATCGCTAAGAAAGTGGGCGATCGCCTCAAGGAAGTGTATCAACACGATCGCGGGGCTTACATCAAGAGTTGGCAGGATCTGGGAACCTTTGTTAAATTTGGTTCCCTCAATGATGACAAGTTCCAAAAACAGGTGGAAGACCTGATTATCTATCGCACCACCGCCGATTTGGGGGGTGGCTCCACTGCGCCGAAGGTGGAAGTCCAGGCCAGCGAAGATGATCCCTGGAAGGATGCAGCGGCCTCGGATCCCGTGGCGGCCAAAGATGATAAAGGGTTCTATTACACGACCCTGGCGGAGTACTTAGAGCGGAACCAGGCAAAACACGAAAACCGCGTTTACTATGCCACGGATGAGGCCACCCAAGCGACCTATATTGAGTTGCATAAGGGCCAAGGTTTGGAGGTTTTATTCCTCGATTCCTTTATCGATTCTCACTTTATTGCGGATTTGGAACGGCAACGATCGGACGTTCGTTTTTCGCGGGTGGATGCGGACTTAGATGATAGTTTGCTGGAAAAAGATAAGGCCAGCGAAATTATTGATCCGGGCAGCAACAAAACCCGCAGTGAACAGATTAAGGAACTGTTTGAAAAGGCGATCGATAAGCCCCGCGTCAATGTCAAGGTGCAAGCCCTGAAGGGAGAAGAAGCTAGCCCCCCCGCCATGATTTTGATGCCGGAAGCTACCCGCCGGATGCAGGAAATGGCAGCAATGTTTCAGCAGGAACGCCTTACTTTCCCTGATGATCATGTGCTGATGGTTAACTCTAACCATCCTCTGGTACAAAACATTATTAATTTGAGCCAGGGGAGCATTATTACCGGATCAGGGCAGTCTGCTTCCGGTGCCTTGGCCACCACCCTTTGCCAACATATTTATGATTTGGCGCTGATGGCTCAAAAGGGATTTGATGCGGAAGGGATGAAGGCGTTTGTGAACCGATCGAGCCAGGTGTTAACCCAGTTAACAGAGCGGCTCTAACGGGATCTCGGCCAACCCCAAATGCTGCTTATCATCGGGAGCCTTTCACTTTGGAACGATCGCCTAGGGTTGATGGCAACCATGGGGGGATTGCCCCTACCGGATGGGTCAATGGGCCAAAGTGAAATGCACCCCTATAATCTAATGAAGTCTGACCGAATCAACCTATTTTCTATCCTCAGCCCTTCTTTTAGGAAGGCCAAGGCAGGCGGAAATTTTAGGGCTGATCTAAGGTGACGATGGCCACACGCCTATCCTGCAACCCTGGGTTTGTGGGATAGGCTTTTGATTGGATTGCGGGGGGAGTGGTGACCTAGCGCAGGGGGCGAGATAGGGACAGGGCGTAGGTTTCAAAGAGAATGCCAACGGTCGCTCCTGCGGTGCCCAGGGTGACCAAGCCCTGCCAAGTAGAACCGGCTCCAAAGATCTGTAAAAAGTTTTGGAGTTGGTCGATCGCCCCAACTGCTAAATCTCGACAGGGAGGTAATAACTGTTCCAGGCCATAAAGCCCTAACCAAGCACTACTGAGTAATAATACGGGGGCTAAAAAGCTAAACAAGCCAGTTAACAGCAGAGAAGACCAAAAACGAGGCTGTAGGTTAAGGTTAATCATAGGAATTCCAGAAATACCCTGTATACAAAAGTTACCCTAAGAAACGATAGCAATCCTCAAGGAACTAAAGGAATCATCAACAATTTTGCCTCCCTCTTTCCCTCAGGAATAAGGACTTGGGGTGAAGGATATGGAGATCCATCCCAGGATTCCTATGGGAATAGATTGAGTATTGTGGCATCTAGATTGTGGTATCTAGATGATGCGTCCCGGTACTTAGGCAGTCATTATTCCTAAGGTTAGAAGCAATTACCTAAAAAGGAACCCCACTTCAAAATTCTTAGGTTTTCGCCTAGGAATTACGACGTTTCGTAAATGAAGATTCTAGGTTATGAAGGTTTGGATCCTATGGCTCCTAGTAGGGTCTATGGTCAAGGTTAAGGCGAGTTTTTGCTGTATCTCAGCTTACAAATCCCTTAAAATAGCCCTAAAATACCTCAGTATATTGCAGTCGATCGATCGCCCTAGCTTGCCCATGAATTTGCAATATTTGTTGGAATTTAATCAACTTTTAGCGGAATTATTTATAAAACCCACTATCTATAACAGAAAATATGGGCTATGGATTGCACACAAGACTCAGGAACCCCTTGTTCAAGGAAGATAGGCCACGGATTTTTTGGAAGTTACCCCAAGCAGGGGCCTCAGGGTTCAGAACGAGAGGTTAAGGGACGATCGATCCAGGGAACTGATGACCCAGGAGAGGGACGATCGCGACGATCGCCCCCTCAAAATCAGCTTCCCCAAGCTCAAAATGGCCCAACGGGGAGCGGAGTTTGTACTCAAGTCTTTATGTGCCAGTGTATGTAAATGTATGGAAATGTAATCAAAATATGTGGAAATATAATCCACCTGTTGGCAGGGCTGAAGGGAGGCAACAGGATGGCTGTGAGGATGTTGCTGCACAGAAGCAAGGGTAACCTAGCCGCCTAGGGAAAGGAGGTTTGATCGGCTAGATTGTTTTTTGGGGAGATGCCCCCAGGGGTAAGGATGGGGATGTTTGCACAACAGCACCAGGCATCTAGGGGCCTCTATCCCAACCAATGGGGTACCTATCTTGTGGGGTTGATTAATTGAGATGAATTTAAACGGCTCAATGGGGAATCACCCGCATTAAGGGTTGGTTAAATTCCACGGGTTTGCCGTTGTCCACCAGGATTTCTACAATTTCCCCATTGACCTCCACCTCTAGCTCGTTCATGAGCTTCATGGCTTCAATGATGCAAACCGTTTGCCCGACTTTGACCCGATCGCCCACGGACACGAAGGGCGGCTCATCGGGAGCCGGAGCGCGATAAAAGGTTCCCACCATGGGAGAAACCACTTCCACCCAGTTCTCAGGGCGACTGCTGGGGGGGGCTGCTGCGGGAGCCGGGGCTGCAACAGGGGCAGGAGCCACCGCCACAGGCACTGCTGCGGGAGCCACGGGCATGGCCATGGGTACCGCTGGAACCACTGAGGGCACGGCGATCGCCTCCCCAGGGATAATAGCTCCCCTAGACTCTGCCCCCCGGCGCACCACTAACTCGAAGTCTGTGCCCTTGAGGGTCAATTCACTAATGTCGGTTTGATTGAGGGCAGATAATAAATTTTGGATTTGATTTAAGTCTAATTGCACCGTCCTTCTCCCTAAACCTGTTAATAAATAGGCACTTGCAGCGGAATGGAACCTCAAAGGGGAGTCGGTCATGGGGGCTAGATCTCCCCTTGATAATAGTTCCCCGTTGCCCAATCCATAACCCTAGGACTATCACCTTAGGAGTATAACCCCAGGTCTACCCTTCTAGGAAAGCTGAATTCCCTACTCTCGCCCTAGGTAAGAATCCGTGCGAGTGTCGATTTTAATGCGTTCTCCAATGGAAATAAATAGGGGTACCATCACTTGAGCACCGGTTTCCACAATGGCGGGTTTGGTGCCTCCCGTAGCGGTGTCGCCCTTCACTCCTGGATCCGTTTGAGTGACTTCTAAAATAACTGAGTTAGGAAATTCAACTTCCAAAACTTGGCTGTTCCAAAACAGCACGTTGACGGGCATTTCTTCTTTGAGATATTTCACCTGGCTGCCAATTTGTTCAGCCGTGAGGGTGGCTTCTTCATAGGTGTCCATGTCCATGAACACATATCCATCCCCCTCTTTATAGGTGTGTTGCATGGATCGCTTTTCGATCGTGGCTTGGGGCAAACTTTCCCCGGCTCGGAAAGTCCGTTCTACCACGTTGCCGCCTTTCACATTTTTGAGTTTGGTGCGGACAAAGGCCGAGCCTTTACCGGGCTTTACGTGCAGAAATTCCACCACTCGCCACACGGATCCATCAATTTCAATGGTTGTCCCCGTGCGAAAATCATTGCTGGAGATCATGATGCTGTTGATCTAAGGGTAATCGGCAATCCATTTTACCCCTTAAGCGGGTCATTCAGAGACGCAGGCGAGGGATTGCGGGAGTTTAAAGGTTTTCGCAACGTTGCCCTTGGGGAGCCTCAGAGGGATGCCCATCCTAGGGCTAGCAGGGGACAAGGCGGGCAAGACCGATCGACCCCACCCCTAGAGTAACTGGAAAAATTCATCCACCATTTCATAGCCCAGCATTTGGGTCATGGCTTGGACACGGGATTTGCCCTCCCGGCTTTGGTCTTGGAGCCAGCGCCACAGGGTAAAGGTTTTGCCCATGACAAAGATCTCCAATGCCTCTGGGTTATACATAATTCCTTCCCTGGGGTGGAATTGGTGGGGTACGAGCATGGCCGTATAGCGCCCTAGTTCCCCGGCTTTCCAATCCAGCAGCAGGGGCAACCAGGGGTAATAGGCATCCAACCGCACAAACCACAGGCGCACCTCCGGAATCTCCGAAAGTTCACGGGGATCTCCGGGTTCCCTGGGATAATCAACGGTAAAGGTCAGTTGCTGTTCGTGATCCAAGAGGGTGTTACTGGCCACCAAGGGATCTAGGACGGCTTGGGCAGGGGTGAGATCAAGGGTATGGAGATGATGGGGGGTTAGGGCAATGGTAAGAGCCATGGCGGAGGGGAGGACGATCGGGGCAAAGGGTGCAGGGTGCTATTGTCCCATAAACTGACTATCCTATTGGCTAGGGGCTTATGGCTAGGGTCTTGTTATAGCTAAGGGCTAGGGGCTTGTGGCTTGTTCCTAGAATCTTGTGGTTAACGTGAGTTCGATGGCCCTCACCCCCCAGCCCCCTCCTCTCCCAAACTGGGCGAGGGGGAGCAACCTTAGAATCAGGGTTTTAGCCCCTCGCCCTGGGGGAGAGGGGTTGGGGTGAGGGATTTCCAGCACATGGGTCGGACTCACGTTGGTTAAGGGCTTGTGGCTTGGGGCTTGTCCCTCGAATCTTGTGGCTAGGGTCTTGGGGCTAGGAGTCTATAGCTAAGGGCTAGGGGCTTGTGGCTCAGAGCTTGTGGCTTGTCCCTCGAATCTATGGTTAGGGTGGAGCCTATAGCTAAGGGTTAGGGTCTTGGGGCTAGGGTCTTGGGGCTAGGAGCCTATAGCTAAGGGCTAGGGGCTTGTGGCTCAGAGCTTATGGCTTGCCCCTAGAATCTTATGGTTAGGGTGGAGCCTATAGCTAAGGGCTAGGGGCTTATGGACGGAGGCTGGCTGACTGATAAAAGTTCTGCCTTGGGCGCGAAGACCGTACCCCTAGGAGGGTTTAAGAACTGTAGGGGTTAGGTTCTCTGACTCGCCCCCTGCGCCTCGGTTGGAGCCTGTTTTGTCAGTCAATCAGGGACGGAGGTTCATTTAGCTGTGCTGCTTAACATAAATATCCCCATGGCAGGAACCCTAAGGAACAGATGGCATTTCGGCACATCTTCTGCTGACAAAACCGGACATTCCCTAGACAGCCCTGTAGATCCAGGGTAGGTAAGCCCGTGGGTATTGCCCACAGCTAATCTTGCTGAGCTACCCCTCAACTTCACTCAACCTCAAAATACTTTGCTGGTGCCTTTGATTTAGTTTCTTTTGCTTGTTTGATTTTGGCCCTCTTAACTGCTCTGCTCCCATGAACTCTCCCCCTAAGGCGATCCCTTTTTCTGACCAGCGACCCGATCGGGTGTCTGCGGCGGTACCTGAAGTGCTGCCTGAAGTGGTGCCTGACGCGGATCCTGATGGGCAGCTTCATGGGAACCCTGACCTGTCTGCTGAGGTGTTGATGTTGCAGCGCCGCATTGCAGAACTAGAAGCACAGTTGCATAATACCCAACAGGAATTACAGTCCAGCCATCTGCGCCACCGATCGCTACTCCAAGCCATCCCCGATTTAATTATGCGCATCAGCCATGAGGGGGTTTACTTGGATTTTGTGGAGGCTAAGGGCATTGAATTGTTGGTGAGTCGATCGGAAGATCGCTTAGGGAAAAATGTTCGAGAAATCTTGCCCACGGCTCTCGCGGATCAATATTTGACCGCTATCCGCACCGCCCTGCGAACTGGGGAAACCCAAGTGTTTGAATATCAACTGCAAATCCAACACCGTTTAGGGGATTATGAGGCGCGGGTGGTGGCCTCTGGGCAATTGGAAGCGGTGGTGATTGTGCGGGATATTACCGTGCGTAAACAAACGGAAGCGGCTCTGCGATTGGAACAGGAAAAATCTGAACAATTGCTGCTGAATATTCTCCCCCGTCCCATTGCCCAGCAACTTAAGGAGTCTCCCGTGGCGATCGCCGATCGCTTTGATGAGGCAACCATTTTATTTGCAGATATTGTGGGCTTCACGCAACTGTCTGCCGCTTTAGGAGCTACAGAATTAGTCGGCTTACTTAATGATTTATTTTCAGAGTTTGATACAGCGGTAGAGCGCCTAGGGCTAGAGAAAATTAAAACCATTGGGGATGCCTATATGGTGGTGGGGGGGATTCCTTCCCCCAAGCCCAATCATGCCTCGGCCATTGCGGCCTTAGCCCTAGAAATGCGGCAAATTATCGATCGTTTTGCCAAAGAACGGAGCATCCCCGTACAAATTCGCATTGGCATTAATACCGGCACGGTTGTAGCTGGGGTCATTGGCCTGAAGAAATTTATCTATGATTTGTGGGGAGATGCGGTGAATATTGCCAGTCGCATGGAGTCCCATGGAATGCCGGGAGAAATCCAAATCAGCGCCAACACCTACCAATTTTTGCACCAGGAGTTTGAGTTTGAGGATCGCGGAACGATCGACATTAAAGGCCGGGGCAAAATGCAAACCTATTTACTGCGGGGTCACAAAAACCTGACTGACTGACAAAAGTTCTGCCTTGGGCGCGAAGACCGCGCCCCTACGAGGGTTTAAGAACTGTAGGGTTCTGGTTCTCTGGCTCTCCCCCCGTGGTTGCCACGAACCCTAGGCGATCGTTCCAAAGTGAAATGCTCCCAAACATGAATTGAGGTGCCCAAACAATAAAACCTACCCCCGCCTGGGTGGTGATACATCACCCTAGGCTGAGGGGTAGGTTTTAGGTTAAGGGAATCCGTGAGGCCAGGGGGGAGGCACTAACCGATCCCCCCATCCCTGGAAATTCCCTAGGCTTTGCCCACTTTGACTTTGATCACGAAATCATCAAAGTCCTTGTCACCGCCACCAGGCAGATCTTCAAAGCCATAGTAGCCGGAACCGTCGGCCCCAAAGCCCTGGAAGGCCATGCGATCGAAGGTGTCAGAGTTCGTGGCCAGCACGGGGTAGTAAATATTGGAGTTACCCGCGAAACCACCCTGCACCGCCAACACGGGCAACACATAGAAGCCGCCCTTGCCTACGTCATTGACGTTGACATTAAAGCTGAAGGACTGGATAGATCCGTTGGTCACTTGGATATTGCCACCAGACAGCAGGTTGCTGGCGATCGCCGACTTGTAGTTGGCGTTATTGCCAAAAGCGGCCACCACTTGGCCATTGCTGCTGAGGAGATCTCCTTTTTTGTTGACCACAAAGAAGCCCAACACGTTATCGAAGCTGGCTTCCCGGAAGGCTTGAATGCTAAAGGAGAAGGTTCCTTCTTGGCCAGACAGGTCTCCAACCACCGTATCCACCACTTCACTGATGCCGCTGGAAGAAATAGACAGGGCACTGTAGAACGCTGAAACGGGTTCATTGGTGGCCTTAGCCTCGAAGGAGAAAGCCCCCAGCTTAATGGTGAAGGTGCCATTCACTTCCGTGAGGCTAGCCCCTTCTTCCGTGGACAGGGTAACTTTGCTGAGATCCGCAGAACTGCCTTGCAGACTGCTCAAGCTATCCCCAGAAATGGACAGGAACCCAAAGAAAAATTCCGTGGATTTGATCCCCACCAAACTGGAAGCATTTTTGAGGTTCAGGGCGTGCTTGAGTTTGCCAGGAGAGAGAGAAGACAAGCTGCCTTCCGCCCCAAAGGCTTTGAGCAAGGACACGGCCCGCTTCAAGGCAGCTTTGGTGTAGCCGCTGGATCCGGGTTTGAGGCCCTCAATGGTGCCTTGGGCATCATCCACGAAGAAGATGGCCAGGTTGACATTAATGGTGTTGTTGGCGGAAACCAGGAGGTTAAAGTTTTTGAGGCTGCTGCCGGAAAACACCCCTTTAGCGTTGCCTTTGGGGGACAGGGCTGGAGCAGGCCCCATGGAAATGGCCACCACCTGACGGCCAATGTTTGCCAAGCCAAAGGTACCCACTCCATCATCATCAATGGAGGCATAGAGGGTGCGGGTGGTGGCATCAAAGGTCAAGCCTTCAATGTCGCCAAACTTGTGGGCATAGGCTTCCAGGGCTGCGCCGCTGAGACCTTGTTTAGTGCCCAGGGTGCGTCCTAGGGCAATCATGTCGGTGCTGCCCAGGATTTTGCCATCGGGGGTGATTTCATAGATGGCTGCGTTGCCGCTGGCATCATCCGCCACAAAGTAGTTGCCAGTGACGGGATCAATCAGCAGGGCTTGCAGGCGCGATTCCGGCAAGGCGGTTTGCAACTTGACCTCAGAGACAATCTGACCGGCTCCCAAAATGGCAGGGCTGGCGGTGGTGGACTTGAGGGCAGGCACTTTGCGGATCAGCCGTTCGCCAAAGTCCGTGACATAAATAAATTCTTGGCCATTTTCCACCTTATGGAAGAGACCCACGGCGCTACGATCGAAGGCTTGGCCAGATTCAAACACCCCTTCTGCAATGAAGTTAATGCCACCATTGACCCGCTGGCCCGTGGGGGTGACTTCATACACCAAAGCGCCCCGGGTGCTCAGCAGCAGAATGTTGCCATCGCGGGAGGTGCCAGTGCCCTGCACTACGCCCAAATCTTGGATACCATCGGTGGGATCATTGGGCACCAGATCCAACACGGGCACCCCAGCCAGTGGTGTATAGGGGGTTTGGCCGGAAATATTCAGGGCTGCTGCTTCCGATTGCAGAATCACCTTGGGAGAGCTACCGTCCACATTGGACTCAATTAAGCGCCAGCCAATGGTGTTGGGATCGGTGGGGTTGATGCGGAAGCTGCTGGAGGTGTAGATCTTGCCGTTGGTGGGGTTGAATACAATCCCGTCGGCACTGTTGTTGAAGCGATCGTCCCCCGCAACCCCCAGGTCAATGCTGAAGGTACTGGTGGCTTCCAGGGCTACGGCAGTGGGGCTGCTGACAAACAGATCCACATGGTTGGGAGCCGAGCTATTGGTGCCATCGGAAGCGGAAACCTGGAAGGTATCCACCCCATAGAAGCCAGAGTTGGCGGTGTAGCGCAGACTGGGCAGGCTGGAGGCGCTGATTACTTGGTGCAGAGCCACCGCTGCGCCGTTGAGGGTCAGGGTGCCATGATCCGGCAAGCTCCACACGGTCAAGGAAGCCAGGTTGCTGCCGCCGTTGGTGTCTTTGTAGGCGGGAACCGTGGGATCAAAGTCTTTGGTAGCCTGTACGGTAAAGTCCGTCACGGCAAAAGTGATAGGAGCCGTGGACAGGCCAAACTTATCAACGCTGGCCAGGGTGGGAACCCCGCTAGCCGGTCCTACGCTGAATTTCACCACCTTGTTGCTGCCCACCAGGGTTGCAGGCAAGCTCGTGGTTGTGGCCAGAGGCTCATCCCCATCAAAGACCACATAGAGATCCTTGCCATCCGCGCTGAAGGTCAAACCTTCCGGATCGCTAAAGCCTAGGGCTTTGGTATCTAAAACGGAGACTAAGCTACCAAAACGCGGCAATTGAGTATTGCGTAAGATGGTGGTACTGGTGCTGCTATTGTAGAACAGTTCATCCCGAATGGGGGTGAACTCATAAATTTTGTTGGTGCCCCCAGCTTCTTCTGATTCATCCGCGACATAGATGTTGCCATTGGTGGGGTTAATGGCAATACCTTGGGGTGCTTTGAGGCCGAACTTCTTAAGGCTCAGGGAGGCTAAAATCTTCCCGGTGGTGTCAACTTCGACAATTTCCTGCCCCCGTGAGGTCACAAAGACCACGGAAGCATCTTTGCTGCGGAAACGGTTGTTGGTGGTGTAGGCGGAGCTATAGACGGCATCCACCAAAAGGCCGCGTTTGGTACGATCGGTAAAATCCGAGGGCAAAGTGATATTAATGCTGCCCGATCCCGTGACTGCTACCCCTGCGGCAGTAAATTCATTAATACGGCCTGTGGTTGCACTAGCTAACAGGAAGTTACCGTTGGGCAGGGCTGCCACTCCCACGGGTGCGCCTAAGCCAGAAATACCAGAGGTGACGGTTTCTGACTCAAAAGTACCGCCAGTAGTAAATTTAAGTAAACTTTGAACTCGGCTAAAGTTGGTGCCTGCGGCATCCGGATCGTCTGTGCGGATGATATAGAGATTAGTTCCAGTCAGATCTAGGGCAATACCATCCCCTTGCAGTCCTCGCCCAGCTTGATCGCCGGTTAAACCTGCGTTAATCGGGCGAGAATCGTAATTAAATTGACTTGCGACTGTTAGCTTAGTGGCCATAGGAAAACTGTGCCCAACGTTATGTTATGAGTCTCGAAAGAATAGAGGAGCGATCGCATGGCAAGGAAAGCGGTGGTGATGCAAGCGAATAACCGCTACCTATCTCTATGGAGCATATTTTGCCCTATAGCTTTTCACATTTGCCAAAATTTGTAAATTCCTTACAGATTGTTTATCAACTGATAAACTCACCCCAGGATCGGGACTGGTGGCAACACAAACTTTGGTCACAGAACCCCCATGGGGGCAAAGCTCAGACCCATGAGAAAAGCCATCAGAGTTAAGCATTCTTAGAATTTTTGGGAATATTCTTAAGAATGATTTAACAAAATATGGAGCCAAGGGGTGCAAAGGCGATAGAGATCTGTAGAAATGTGGGGTGAAAATCCTGTCACCCAAGCCCTTGCTCTCAGCCGTTTCTCACCCAAGGTAAAGGGGGAAAACGTGTTTCGTGGATCCCAGTAAGGAGTGTGGTTAGGGGGGTGGAGAAGCCAAATTGGGGGCAATGATGGCAGTTTGTGGGGCTATGGGAGGAAACGATCGTTCTTGACGAAAACCCCCGCGATCGAGTTCCCCAGGGGCTAGATTATCCAGAATCCCCACCCAGAATTCCCACCCAGAATTGTTAGCCCCAATGGCCAGCCAGAACTGTTAGCCCCAATGGCCCTTGGAAATCGTGCAGATGAGTGAACATTCCGGCTCAAAATTCTCGACTCAAGTTCCTCGCTAGAACTCCTAGCCAAAAATCTCAACCAAAAATCTCAACCAAAAACCGCAGCCAAAAACCCTAGCCAAAAAGCTCAGCTATAACGCTTAGCCCGGATTGCTGACCAGGATTCCCAGGCAAGATTCTCCGCCAGGATTCTCAGTGGAAATTCTGGGATCCATGGGATCGATCTGCATCCCACCTAGATCCACCCGCTGCCCCAGAAGCCCTGGCAACCCTCCCTAAAACAAAGCTTGGCACCGCAGCCACAGGGGAGGAGCCAGCAGCACCAAACCCACCGCCACCGACACCAGCGCCGACACCAACACGGCCCCAGCAGCACAGTCCTTTGCAATCCGAGCCAGGTCATGGTAACTCTGCTGCACCACCAGATCCACCACCGCCTCGATCGCCGTATTCACCAACTCCATCACCATCACAGCCCCCACCGTCAGCATCAAAATCGCCACCTGGGCCAAAGCCAACTGGAGCCACAGGGCCAACCCCAGCACGACCCCCCCCACCGCCACATGGATCCGGAAGTTGCGCTGGGTCACAAATGCATATTTCAGGCCAGCCCCGGCATATTTGAAACTCACCAGCAGATTGGTGGCCACTTGCCAGGAAGCATCCCGGTGGGATCGGCTGGGACGGCTGCTGACGGGACGGGATGATATAGCCGTAAAACGTTGAGCCATAGGATTTAGAACCTTAAGGGAGGGTTTAGCCCCACTTGGGTGAGGAATTTGCCTTGTTGATGCACCATGCGTTGAAACTGGGGTTCATCGGGATGATCCCAGCCCAATAAATGCAGAAAACCATGAGCCGCTAACCAAGCCAATTCCAGGGTTAAGGAGTGTCCCTGTTCCTGGGCTTGGGCTTGGGCCGTGGGAACTGCGATAATAATATCCCCCAAATACAAAGACTCTTCCCAAGGGGAGTCCAGATCTAAGGGGGGTGGAGGAGTGGCACTTTCCAGAGCGGCAAAAGCAAGGACATCCGTGGGGCGATCCTGATGGCGATATTGGCGGTTAAGGGTTTGGATGCCGTCGTTGTCCGTGAAGCGAAGGGTGAGTTCGTAGTCGGGGGCCTGGTGCCAAGGGGAAGGTAGGCTAGGGCGTAGATCTTGCAACCATGCCTGGAACCAGGATTCCCATTGTTGAGCCGTAATTTCACCAGGGAGGGGGACGATCGATCTGTCATCCTCAAGGATACTCTCCCCTGGATCTAGGCTAGGGGGTAGGCGGAAGTCATGGGGGGGCACCCCCTCCCTAGGGTCAGGTTGTTCTGGGTTTTCACAGGGTTGCTCCCACCCAGAAGGTTGCTCCCCGGTGCTTTCTAAAAAAACCGTCAGGGTGAAGGAATCCGTGGGGCTAGGGTTGGCCATGGTTAACGGGTTAAATAGGCAAGACCCACCAAGAGTCCCGCTAGCCCTAGGGTGGTCAAGAAGAAGTGAAATAAAGACTTACCGCCCTTTTTAACCATGTTGCGCATGGCTAGTTTAACGTAGCTAGGGGGGGGGCTAGCGGGGGCATCGACGATCGGGACATCGGCGATCGGGGCATCGGTAGCGGCGGCATCGGGGGCCAAGGCATCCGGGGCGGAAGCAGCGGAGGAAGGGGCATCCGGAGCCAGGTTAGGGGATGAAGATAACTCAGATTCGGCCATGGGGTAAGCCAGGATTAGGGGGCATTGGCTTAAAGAATCTTAACAAAACCTGTCCAGGAAGCCAAGGGGAAGGTTAGCTTAGGAGGGAGGGTGAGCCAGGTGGGTAAAATAAGGGTGCCCCTTTCTTGTCCGTAAATTCCCTGGATTCCCTGAGGGTTTTGGTGCCATCTCCTTTGGATCCCTTCCCCCTACCCCCAGGGGTAACCCCATCCCAAGCAAAGACCCCCGTCTTGGGTTGCCCTATGCCCTAGAGCCAGCCCGATCGCCCATGAACCCCAGCCAAAGCCAACCCCAACCTGCTCCTCACATTGCCCCGCTACCCCTAGGGGGGATCCCACCGAAAGGGGAGGCGCTTGCCCCTTTTGAGAAAGAG
>Ga0129333_10002704_pt1 | contig 16543 bp, 18 predicted proteins | sample CPB6_08_DNA_FD_94474 | JGI IMG/M metagenome (GOLD analysis project Ga0129333, IMG submission 94474) | Freshwater to marine salinity gradient microbial communities from Chesapeake Bay, USA - CPBay_Sum_0.6_0.8_DNA | ecosystem: Environmental > Aquatic > Marine > Coastal | place: USA: Chesapeake...
AAAAAATGTTTCAATGTTTAAATATTCTAATAAATATAAATATTGTAAATATTGTAATGTCTATGTCCAAAATATTAATAGACACTCTGAAACTATTAAATGCCTTTATAATGGTGTTCACGAATCCCCGATTTTTAGCAGTATTTTAATAAAATTTTTAATTGGTATTAAGAATTGTAATTTTGTTATTTGTTCTGAATTTGATGTCGCGGTTATTGCTTATAATTGGGGTATTTTAGAACTTAATGAAGTTGCTTATTTAAATAATTATAAATATATTAGAGCTTTATATAAATTAATTAAATTTTATGTAAATAAAAAATCCTCTTCTAATTAAATCACTTAGTCATCATCGGGGTCTTAGTTTTTTAATTTCTATTTAAATAAATAATAATATATATAGTATAATATAATAAGACCCAATAATGCCTTTTAAAAATAAAGAAGATAAAGCCAATTATAATAAAAATTATTATTCTTCTATTACTAAAAAAAAAAATACAACAAGACCCAAAAATCCAGTTTTACCAAAAGACGAATACTGTAGCCAATGTAAATTATATTTTACTCGTGGTTATATGTCTAAACATCTAAAAACAAAAAAACATAAAGATAAAGTTGCAGAATTAATTAAACAACAAAATAATAGTTAAATTTCTACCATAAAAAAACTTTACTCAATGTATCGGCGCTTATTAAATCATATTCTTTATTATGTCGTTTGTAATATCTTTTTTTTCTTTCTTCGTCTAAATGATTTAAATTACTATATAAATTTAGCGGTGTTGAATCTTTATAATGTTTATAATTTTTATCTCCAAATGATAGAATCCTTCCATTTTTAAAATAAACTTTATATTTTTTATTTCCTGTTCCTTGTTCCCATTTAGAAATTAAATTTAATAATTTTTTTTTTTTAATTATATTCTCCATTTTTTAAATTTCTTCAATTTCCAAACTGTCTATATAATCCTGCATATTTTTAATTCCACTTTTTAAATTCTTAATTTCATTTAATAATTTTTTAATCATTTCAACATTATACATAACAACTTTATTATAATCAATATTTAATTGTAAGCCATCAACTAACACTTCATCGGATGCTTTTAATTCTTCATTTGGTGTTAATTTAATTAAATTTGATAATCCATTATTACATAAGTCTTGGGCAATCCATGAAAAATCATTTTCATCTGACTTTTTCCATTTATACTTTTTAATTTTTAAATTATCATTATATAAATTTTCTAAATTTTTAAATTCATAATTTTCAATATCTTTCTTTAATCTTCTATCTGATACATTGACGAAACCCCCGGCATTGACATACTGAGTAGCAATAATTGAAGTTGATACAGTTACGGGACCTAACCCTCGATTTGTTGTGCTATATGTAGTTCCGTTTAATTCAAAACTGTAAACTGTTTGACTGCCCGTGCCGTAAGATCTTGTAGTATTCGCTGCATTTACGTGTAACGGCGCACTCGGCGAACTCGTGGCGATCCCAACATACCCTCCGCTGTCGATGGTTAATCTAGTAGAATTATTCGTTCCAAATCTCAGTTGATTATTACTTACAGTCCCGAAATACGCTGCGTTTGATGTTGTTGCAGCGTCGCCGGAGTGGACTTGTAATTCAAAAATCACTGGATTTGCATTAGCCCCTTCGAATCTTAAAAATCTATTATACGATCCATCTAAATAACTTGAAGACCCCTTTGCATCAAATAATGAAATATTTGATCCTGGCAGTTTATTAATATTTAATGCTTTTGGTATAGCCACTGATGCGTCAGATGCTTTACATTGTAAAAAATCACCATTTGAGCCAGATAGAATTATATTAGCCCAATTGCCAGAACTTCGAAGTCTCCAATAATTATTTGTTATATCACCGTTTGGAGTAGCAGAATTATTTTGATTATAATCTAAATATAAACTAGTGAAAGCAGTGCTAAATCTCGTATGGACCCCGCCATAATAAAATATGGATTTACCGTAATCTTCCGCATGAAATCTAAAGCAATCATCTAATGCGAAATTTGTAGAAAAATACAGATGATTTATAGCGTCGGCTTCTATAGTAGCGGTTCCGAAATTTATTTTTTTGCTAGCGGATAAATTTAAATTATTAACAATTGATACGTCACCAGTTGCTAAACATTGTAACACATTACTCGAATTACTTTGAATATTGAAATTATGATTACTGGTCGTGCCAATATGACAATTATTAGTTGCACAGTGAAGAGCTAAACTAGTAGATCCATTGGTTCCTGTAAAAACTTCGCCGTTAGTTGTTCTAATAACATTTATATTATTAGTTGCAGATAAACTATTAATATTTGAAATGTCTCTATTAGTATCTAAAATTAATGCTTTACTTGCTTGTGCAGTTCCAATAGTTGTGATATCATTATAATTTAATTCTGTTGCTGTTGCAGTAATAAGAGTTCCATTTAATTGTAAGCCCTGTGTGCTTCCATTATGATTGGGGATATTTACTAAATTAGCATTATTAATACATGTTAACTGTCTTGAGCCATTTGCTACTAATGATAGTAAAGTTGTATTACTAGAATTATTATTTCTTAGGTCGATATTACCACTTACAGAATCAATTCTGATTTGATAATTACTACTACTTGCTGTATTACTTACCGAAAATGGCGTTGATCCACTGGTTACTGTTAATGATGACGGTATAGTTAAATTACCAGTGCTTGTAATATTTGGCTGTGATGCTGTTTGTAAAGTCCCAGTAATACCTCCGTTGACTGTTAAAGCTCCCGTAATTGTCCCTCCTGCTATTTTTAAATATCTTTTATCGGCATCTGCTAATGTTAATGTTGTATTATATGATGTAAAAAAGCTACTATTAAAGTCATTATTATTTATTGGTATCGGAGATGGCGGAGGATATGACATTTTATAAGTTTTTAACTACTATTTTATATAATATATATAATATATAATATAGTTTTAATTATTATAATATAATAAATCTTTATTGCTACTATTTATTTATTATGAGTGAGTTAATAAATTTTTATAAATTACTACCAAAAGATTTACAACCAAAAAAAATAAAAAATATCGGTTATAGTAAACACCACGTTAATCTACCGTGTCGGATTTTAGTTAGTGGAAAATCGAATTCTGGAAAAACTTTAAGTATTATGAATTTTTTAAAACATGCCGGTCCACAATTTAATAAAATTACTATTATTACTAAAAAAATAGAGCCTTTATATATGTGGATGCAGAAATCAAACCCTCACGCTTGTGAAATTATCCAATTAGCGGATAATGGAAAAATGCCATTAATTTCTGATTTTGATGGTTCAGTTCAAAACTTTGTAATTTTTGATGATTTAGTTAATTCTAAAGAACACATGAACTTATGTAAAGAATTTTTTATTCGGGGGCGTAAATTATCACCTTATCCCTTAAATATGTGTTTTATTACTCAAGATTATTTTAAAACCGATTCTATGTTAAGAAAAAATATGACTAATTGTTGGATATTTAAGCCAGCTTCTACTAATGAACAAAAAAGCATTGAAAAGGATCACCAGGTTTTAAAAGAAATGCCTGGTATTTGGAAAAATTTAAATAGAAAAAATCCAGATGATGTAAATAATTTTATTAATATTGATACTGAGTCTGGGGTTGTTAGAATTAATTTTGGTCCTGGTTTAAATTCTGGTTCTTAAGATTATATAATTCTTTATTTCTTTTATGTTTTTCTGTTTTTTTATGTAAATAAATACATTCATAAGTGTATTCTTTGTTACAATATTTACATAAAACTTTTTTTTCTTTTCTTTTTTTATAAATTTCTTCTTTATGTTCTAAAAAATATTTATAATTATATTCTTTTTCTGGGATGCCTTTAATGAATTCTCGTTTTGTCATTTTTTATTTATATTAAATATAATATATTTATTTAATATAAATATAATTAAAATAATTTTAACGATAAATATTATAATGACTATTAAAAGAGATAAATTATTAACTAATTTATATGATATTTATGGGTCTTCTAATTTAAATGATTATAAATATCTGGGTGGTGGCGAAACGCAAACAAAATATGATAAAGCTAGCGAAAAAAAGGGGTTTAATGTTCATTTTAATTATTTATGTAATTTAATAAAAGAACTGCCCGAGTTAAAAAATTTTAATATGTATGAGGTTTTAACAAAGTCAGAAGATGAATTTTATTATTGTGTTTGTAATTCAAAAATTAAGCAAAGGTGCTTTATTATTAAAAAAGATTCTAAATTACATTTTGATAATTTTATTACAATTGGTAATTGTTGTATTAGACGTTTTTATAATGGTCAGTTAAAGCGCGAATGCTCTAAATGCGGAGCTAAACATAGAAATAGTAAAAATAATTTATGTATTGATTGTAGAAAAAAAATTATTACTAAGAAACAATTTAAGACCCTTGATAAAGAATTTAATAATTTTTTATTATCTAGTTATATTAAATTTGGAAAATATAAAAATTGTTCTATTATTAAATTTATAGAAGATAAAAATTATTTTAATTATTTATTAAGTGTTATAGATAAAGAATCTTTAAATAATGATTTTAATGATTATCATAATTTAAATAATGCTATTAAAACTTTTTCATATATAAAATATATTTCTAAAATTCTTATTAATTTATCCGAGTATGATAGTAATTTATATCCAAGTAGTGATTTAAATTATTATTTCTGACTGCGGAACGTTCGGTAGTCAAACGTTAAATTATTTTTTTTTACTGCCGAACGTTCGGTAGTCAAACTTTATTTTATCTATTTTTTTTTTAAATTTAAAAGTGAATTAAAGATAAAATATTTATAATATTATAATCTAAAATTACTTAAACCACAAAAAAAAAATTAATTGACCAGATTAAATTTTTTATGATGAATCTTTTTAAAACATTATTTGATTTGGATAAGGGGTATATTAATAATGATATTTTATTTTTAAATAACAATAAATTTATTGAAGAATTTGATAAAAATAAACTCGCTTATATCTTGAATAATTTGACAGAAATAAGTGAGTTATATAGACCCGATGCTAGTAATAATGTGTCTTTAGAAAAATATTATAAATGTTCTTCTAATTATGGAAGGTTAAATGTAGAATATATCCAAAATGATAACGGATTATATGGCAGATACCAGGCTAAAAATTCTTTATCCGGTCAAGGTATGGTTAGAGAGGCTAGACATACTATATTTAAAGATTTTTATGTTGATTTAGATATTGATAATTGTCATCCCGTTATTACAAAATGGATTTGTGATAATCTTAATTTTGAATGTCCTTATTTAAAAGATTATATTTTTGATAGAGAAAAACATATTAAAGATTTAATTAATTTAAATCCTAAATTTGATAGAGAACATTTTAAAAAAGCTTTTTTAAAAATTAGCTATGGATGTGGTGATAGTTCTTATAATGATTTAGTTGAAAATAAGACTAAATTTATTATAAATTTTAGAAATGAAATTTTAAATTTACAAAAACAAATAAGTCAGGTATTTTTTAAGTTTTTAGATATTAACACTAAATTAAGAAATGAAAAAAATAAAAAATATAATTATTTCGGTAGCACTTTATCTCATATATGTCAATTTGTAGAAAATCAATTATTAATGCATATTATTAAATATTTACAAGAAAATAAAAATTTAGAAATTCAAGATTCTATTTTATGTTTTGATGGAATGATGATTAAAAAAAATAAATTTTCTAATGATTTAATTAATGAATTAGAATTATATTTTAGAAGTTTAGATATTTATTTAAAATTCTCTATTAAGTCTATGGATTTAGACGAATGTATTTTAAAAAAATGTGATTATAATGAAAGTAAATTATATGTATTTTATCCATCTTATGAGCAGCAATTTATTAAATTCGATGATGAATATTATTTTAAAAATTTTATTGACGATTTAATTTTTGATCAAAATAAAAAGCAGAAAAACTGGGATAATTTCGATAATTTAAGTAAATTCTTTATTGAAAATGTAAATAGAGTTTTATTTATTTTATTATTTCAAAAAAATACTTTATATGGTAAATGTGAAAAACAAAATATACAATCTATAGAAGCAACACAACATAAAATTTATTATTGGTGCTTAGATAAAAAAGATAATTTTATTCTTAGTGAAATTACTTTTAATAATCTAGTTTTAAAATTATATAATTATATTAAGGTTTATAATGGTTTGGAATTTATACCATATACAAGAGACGATAAGCCAAAAAATTTAAATTGTAATAATTTTAATTTATTTAGTGGTTTCAAGGCTTCTTTATTAGAAAAAAAAGATATTAATTTAGATATTATTCAGCCGATTTTAAAGCATTGGTCTATAGTATTAGCTAATTGTGATAATGATAATTATAAATATCAATTATCATATTTTCATAGAATTTTTAAATATCCAAGTAAAAAAACTAAAGTAATGATGCTTTTTAAATCTGATAAACAACAAGTCGGAAAGGGAATATTATTAAATAAATTAATTGGAGAATTAATTTTCGGCGATGGTTTATATAGAGTAAATAATGGTTTGTCGTTTATTAATGATCGGTTTAATTATTCTCAATCGGGTGCTTTATTAAATATTACGGAAGAATTAAGCACCATAGACGAGTCTTATAATACCACTTTTGATAGGTTGAAGTCTCTATGCTGTGATGACTTTTTAGATATTGAACAAAAAGGAAGAGAAAAATTTAAAATTCAAAATTTTACTAATTATATATTTAACACCAATAATAAACTGCCAGTTAAAATCGAGGCAGGCGATGCTAGATTTGCAGTTTTTGAATGCGATGAAAGATTTGCTGGTGATTTTAATTATTTTAATAAATTAATTAAATGTATTAATCAAGAAACCGCTAATCATTTATATTCTTATATTTATCATATTGACGAGTCTGATATTATAGACCCCCGAAATATACCAAAGAATGATTTTTATAAAAGTATTAGATTTAATAGTCTTCATAATTCTATTAGGTTTTTATATGATTTACAAAATGTAAATATTGGCGAAGATTCGAATTATGATTTTGGAACTTGGGAGCGTTCATATATTGATCTATTAGAACCAGATGGTATTTTAATTAAATCATCTAGTTTAAATGTTGTTTATAAGGAATGGTGCATTTTTAATACTGAAAAAATAACTTCAATGGCTAGATTTAAATCTTATACTTCTAATTTTATTAAAATGTTTAGAAGTAATAAAGCCTGCTATTATGATATTTCAAGTTTAAATATTTTTTAAAATAATTAGTGCTGGCTAGTGGTGGCTAATGTTGGCTAGTTATTTTTTTTGTGTTGGCTAAACTTTTAATAATTTAAAGTAAATTAAATATTTACTTGATTTTTTTTATTGTGGTGGTGGCTGTGGTGAGTGTGTTGGCTATTTTATATTTTTTCACTTCACTATAATATAAATTTTATACTCAACTTTTTTTTTATTTCTAATATACAATATTAGCTTACAAGCTTACACTATATAATTAAATAATACATATAATATATAATAAATGCTATAAATAGCGCTAAAATGTTAGGAGTTGAAAAAAAAATCAGCCTACACTAGCCTACACTAGCCTACACTAGCCTACACTCAGCTGTCACCTCCACCGCTGCGGAACGTTTCGCAGTAAAACCGTCAAACGCTCGTCGGGCACTCGTTAAAAAATATATCTTTTATAATTTCTTGAAAATTTTTATAAAAAGTATTATATTTTACATTTATAAATTTTAGGTAGTATCGCTCAGTTATTCTATCATCCGAATTTACACTATTATTATTTATACTTATTATTAAATCCATTATTTCATTATTTTTTAATATATTATTTTTTATTAATTCTTTTTTTTTATTTATATTTAACATAATACAATAATATAATTATAAATTTTATTTAAATAAAGTATATTAAAATGATTATAGATTTTGGACGTAAATATAGAAAAAAAAATATTGAAGACGTTTATAAAATAGATTACGAATATTGTAAATGGCTATATCATCAGCCATTTTTAATAGCGCATCCCGAGATATATAAATTTATTTATTCTAAATTTTATAATGAAAAAGAAATTTATTTAGAATTTGGAAGATATAAAAATAAACCGCTTTCATATATTGTTAAAAATGATATGAAGTATTTATATTATTTGCATTCTTGTTATTTTGTTAAAATACATTATGTTAAACTTTTTAAGACCCTAGATTTTATAATTAATAATATTAAAGTTGAAGATTATTATTAATACATTTGATATATAAATATTATATCATTAGTTAATTTTTTTAATAATAATTTTGAATTTTTTATTAATTTAGTTTGTTGAAATTCATAATATTTATTTGTTTCTATATATTCTAATTTTGGATTTTTTATATTTCTTTCTATAAAATATTTTATTTTTTCTAAACTATATTTTTCTTTTGGTATTAAAACATTATATATATGTTTTGAATCATAACCCAAACTTAAAGCTTCTAGTTTACCGATCATTTTTAAATAATATGTATATTATATTATTTATTTTTTTTTTCAATAAAATTAATTAATGGTCTTAATTTATTCTAAAAGATCCAGCGGTCATAACATTAACTCTATTATTTTTTTTTGCGGCGCGAACTCTAGCCATTTTTTCAGCCATTCCAACACCGCTAATAGACCTTATGCCACCCCTAACCGCAGAGGTTAACGCTGGTTGTCCTGTCATAGTTCCCAGGGCTGTAGATCCCACATCTAACGCTGCACTTAATGCTGGCTTTATTACGGGGTTCCATAAACTCTTAATCCCCGACCAAATTTTACCCCAAAGAGAACCTCCAGATAATCCCGAACCACTCATTTGATGATAATAATAATCATTTTCAATTTCTCCTTTTGTAATTGGGATATTATTAACCCCAGTATTTTTAACGAGAGCTTGACGAATTTTTTTAACTGTTGAGGGGTGTAGTAACATCCTAAAGCTTCCACCTCTTAAATCATTTTTTGAAAATGAAATCTTCCCAGATTTTGCCGCTTTCATTAATTTTTTAGCTGGTATATCTCCCAAAGAAATAGCCTCATAGTTGCCCAATGATTTCATTTTTATTAAAAAAACTATTAACCTATTTATTGAAACTATATTAATGTTATTAAACTTTATAAAAAAATAATTTAATTAGTCTATAAATTAATATATTTATTTTATTATAAGTATTGTTTATTTAGTAAAGATAAAAATGCCAATTAGTAGTATTTCGTTAACAGAAAATAATTTATCTAGAAGTGGAGTTTTTAATGCTCAAACTCAAAGCTCTCCATATAATAAGTTATATTTCAATCTTCCCGGTTCGTTACTTGGTCATAAAATAGCTTTACAAAAATTAAATTTATATTATAGTTGGGCTAATATAAATTCTTCTAATAATACTTTTTCTATAGATTTCCCAACGGGCACGGCGACATATACAAATGTATCTGTTACTATCCCAGTGGGTTATAATTTAGCTTCAGTAGAAGAGTTAAACGCTTATTTACAATCGGTTTTGATTTCTAATAAAATGTATTTAATAAATTCATTAACGGGTGATTTTTTCTATTGGATGCAATTTATAGAAAACCCCAGCGTTTATGGTGTTTCTCTTGTTTTATCTTTAGTCCCGTCATCACTTCCTAGTGGATTTACAACACCTAGTGGGTTTCCGGGATTCCCAACTACAAGTCGAACTATGAGATTTAATACTAATACTTCTAATTTTGGTTATTTAATTGGTTATGCTAGTAGCACGACATTCGATGGCGGAGTTTCAGAAATTATTTATGAATCAACATTTACACCTCAATTAAGTCCCGTAAATACTGTTTTAATGAGATGCTCACATAGTTCTAATCCATTAGCTCTTAATAATGATTCAAACGTAATTTATACATTTACAACAAAAAATACACAGTATGGCTCTTTAATTGAAGTAGAACCCCAAAATTTGGTTTACTATGATATTCAAACAAGTAGCAACGTATTAACTATTGATTTCGTAGATCAAGATTACAACCCCCTAAATGTTAAAGATCCAAGTATTAGTATTTTATTATTAATTTCTGATTAATAAAATATTTATTACAATATAAATAATTATTAATTTATTCATTTTATTATTAATTTAAATAATAAAAAAAATGCGATTACAATATAAAAATTGTAGAATTCAACAAAAACAAAATAGAATACAGGGTGGATCCGTCGCTAATACTCGCGCTTTAGCTATGAATGTTAAAAAAATGGCTGAAAATTTTTCTAAACTGCTAGGGACCGGGAGAAAAAAACCAAAATTTATTTTAAAAATTTAAAATGCTTCCTGATGAATAATCACCGTCTATATCTTTATAATTTTTTATAAATTCTTTAAATCGGTCTATTAATTCTTTTTTTTTTGAATGTGTCATATAATATAGAAACAATAAAACCCATATCCCACAGTAATCATCATTAATATCTTGAACTTGAAAATAGTCATTATATATTATATTTTTAACTCCTGATTTTTCTGATAATTTAATTAATTTATCTTCAAATGGACTAGCAAAAGAATCGAAATAAAATATTTTATCATTTTCTTTATAAAAAGCTGTCCAGTGAGTCCCATTTGTATCGCCCAAATTAATAATATATCCTCCGTTTGGCTTCACACTTTTTAAATTTTCTATAAATCCTATATAATTTATTTTAATATCTAATTTTTTAGATAAATCCAATAATTGGTTATCGCTAGTTATGCCGTAATTGTCGATGGTATATTTAATTAATTTTTTTATTTTTTTATCCATTTTAATATAGTTTTAATTATTATACTATTATAAATTTTATATTTTTTAAAAATAATAATGTCGGGTTTAGATACTAATATCGCTGAAAATTATTTATTTGATGCTTCAATCGCAAAAAATACATTAGATGCTAATAACTATGTTGTTAAAAGTAGAAACGTAACCCCAATCATCGATCAGCAAAAAGGTAGCGGTTCTTATAATACGGGAACTGTTATCATCGATGCTCAAAGCTTTGGTAATGGTTCTGATGTTACATCATGGAGTGAAGCTTATGTTACTCTCCCTTATAGTATAGCCTTACAATGTGTAGCAGGTAGCACCTCAACAGTTACTGGAGCATACGACAATAATTTACTTACTGCTTTAAAAAATAATTCTTTAATTGAATCTTTAAAAGTCGAACAAGCTGGACGAGTAATTATTAATGAAACTAGTAATTTATCCCATTTAGTAAATTTTGTTAAACACTGCACAACAACCCAGGAATCATTAGAAACACAAAGCGTATGTAATGCCTACTATCCAGATAATGAATATTCTAACTCTGTAGCAAATACTCTTCAAGGAGTAGCAAATAATTCTAATTTTTATTCTGGATCTGGAACTCTTTCTTTAATTCATAATGACGGTTTATTTAAACGTCAAAAAGCACTATATCCATTAAATGATGTTACTGGAGGCGCTGTTTTTTCAAACGCAACATATCAAGCTAATGAATTTAGCACTTTTCAATCGGTAGCCACTTCACCGACCACAATCGCAACGGGGAATGGGACTACTTTATCAAAAATTCACTTTTTAGCCGTTATTTATCTTAAAGATTTATCAGACTTTTTCGCTAAACATCCACTATCACGCGGGTTAGGGTATAAAATTACTATTAAAGTTAACCAAGCCGTTTCAACAGCTTCATTAACAACAACAACAACTCCCTTTAACGTCCTACCAACAATTAGCGCAACTACATTAAACAGTTCAGCATCCGTTCAACCTGCAATGCTTTGTATTGGTCCTTCAACAATCGCGGGCAATTCGTCTGTAACTGCGACTAATACAACCTACAATTATACTTTAACAAGTGCTATTGATACGGATACTTTAAACGCTCGCCAATCTGGGGTAATTCTTTATGTGCCTAGTTATGTATTAAGTGAAGAATATGATGCAAAATTATATGCTGACCCCGTAATTAATCGTAGCCCTTTTATGATCAATTCAGCTTTTTATGAAAATCGAGGTTCTAATGCACCAATTAATTTGCAATTGTTTTCAGCGATCTCGAATCCCCGAGCCCTATTGGTTATACCTCAATTCAGCCAAACGATACAAGGTCAACCATCTCAAACATCTGCATTAAACCCGAGCCCTAGCGTTACTGATCCCTTATTATCGTTAACTAGAATTCAAATTCGGGTCAATTCACGTCCTGTTCTCCCAAATACTAGCAATTATGCTTTTCAACAATTTATCGATCATACTCAACGTATTTTTAAAACTAATGGCGGAGAGTCTGAAATTACTAGTGGTATTATAAATTTTACTAAATTTAGCAATAATTATCGTTACTATGCTTTTGACTTAACTCAATCCGTTGATGCTTCACAGCGTGACGTCCCACAATTAATTACATTTGAGGGTTTTAATAATTCTGCAGTAAACGTGGATTTATACGTATATGTTTTATATGAGCAATCTGCGACATTTGACGTATTAAAAGGCTCAGTTGATATTATGTAAATTTAGAATAAATAAAATTTAAAAAAAATAAATTTAGAATAAATAAATTTAATTTATTTTTTTTAAATTTTATTTAATATAATACTCTTTTATTATTACTTTTAAAATGGTAGCTTATGGATATCAAATACCGCAAAAAAATATTGATGCTAGATTAAAAAATCTTAAAATCGGTCTTCAAAATAATGCTTTACTTCAAGCAACAACAAATTTAAAAGTTTTAAAAATGAATGAAATAAAAAATGAAACCGCTAAGGTTTCAGTAGCTAGTCAAACAACAGCAGATGCAAATGCATTAACTGATTTAGCAACTATGAATATGTCACTTGATGAATTGGCGTTAAAGCGTAATATTAGTGATACTCTTAGCGAAACAGTTAGCGCTACTTCTCTACCAGTTACTGCCAAAGAAAAAGCTACTGCCAAAGAAAAGGCTTTAGCTTCTTCTATTTTAAATGCTAGAGCTTTAGCAAATAAAGAAGGTAGGGTTTTAACAAAAGAAGAGGAAAAATACATTATAGAAAATATAGATAAACAGGCTAACGTTTTAGCAAATTTAAAATTAAATCGCCCCTTAAAAAAAACAACTAAAGAAATTAAAGAAAATGATGATGAGGCTAAAAGAGAAGCTGATAAGTTTATGGAAGAAACTGGGGGCAAGGATTTATTAAATATGTTAGAAAAAGAAAAGGAACCGATACCCGCAGATTCTTCTACAGCAAAAACAGCGTCGACTTGGATTTCTAGTGATATGTCAGAGTTTTCGAATGTGGGAGAGGAAACTAAACGAGTTATTAAACTTTCTGAAAAATTACAAAAAGATATTGACAATTTATCAGAGTTTAAATCTTTTATTGATGCATTAAAAAAAGAAAAAGTAGTTTATTTAGATCCAGATAATAGAAAAAATCCATCTTATAAGGGATTTTATAAAGAAAAGGGAAAGGTTAAAAGTAATGCTTTAAGTGGTAGCTTAAAAGATGACAAAATTGAGAAAATGTGGGATTTTTTTAATAAAAATAAAGATGAATACATGACCTTATTTAATAAAGATATTTTAAATACTTTCGGTAGTAGTTGGGGTGGCAAAATTAGAGCGAGGGGTGTTAAACCCGATTATATAGCCTATTCTGCTAATTTTGGTAATTTATATTTATCAGAAAATTCTTTAAAAAAAAATACTTTAACAATATATAGACCAAAATCCAAACTCCAAGTAATAGCAAGAAAAAATATATCTCCATTATTAAAAAAAATGATTTTAGATATTCAGAATACTTTAGAATTTGATGAATCGGATTATAATCAGTTAGACGCCGATGAAAAGAGAATTATAGAAAGAATTATTAGACTTCAAAAAGACATGAAAGATTATAATATAAAAAAACTTATTGATGATGATGAAAAAAAAATAAAAAAACGTTTAGAAATTTTAACGGCTCAAATTAATGCCGGAAATAATAGTTCTCTTATTCGTGAAGAAATGAAAGAGTTAGTTAAACAGTTATTTAAAAATAGCGCTATAAGTTACGGTAAATATATAAATCTCGTTAAATCCGTAGACGCTTTAGCTTAGTGACAGCTAGTGTAAGCTAGTGTAAGCTGGTGTAGGCTGAGTGTAGGCTAAATTTTTTTTCAACTCTTAACATTTTAGCACTGTTTATAGCATTTATTATATATTATATATATTATTTAACTATATAGTGTAAGCTTGTAAGCTAATATTGTATATTAGAAATAAAAAAAAAGTTGAGTATAAAATTTATATTATAGTGAAGTGAAAAAATATAAAATAGCCACCACTACCACCACAGCCACCACCGCAATAAAAAAAATCAAGTAAATATTTAATTTACTTTAAATTATTAAAAGTTTAGCCAACACAAAAAAAATAACTAGCCAACATTAGCTTACACTAGCTGGCACAAAAAAAAAATAATAATATTTAATTATCTTCTAATTGTCAGTAAGAAGTAAATATTATAAATTTTAATATTATAATATATCTAAAATGAAAATAAACTAAAGTTACAGGATGGCGGGGTTTCTCGGTGGCTTTTATAGTCGCTTAAGACTTTAAACGTGATAATTAAATGTGATAAGTAATATTAAAGTTAAGAGTGATAAGAAATTTAAAACATTTTATAATAATAATAAAATATGATGATTATATTATAAAGAATAAATTTAAAAAAAAAATAATTAATTCTAAATGCCAATACTAACCATAACTGAAGCTAAAAATAAAGGTATACCCAAAAAAACACTTCAAACTATATTATTTAATGATAACGTTTATAATGTTAGATCTGCCAAAGAATGGCTAAAAAAACATAATTATTCTAACTCATACTGGAGACGGACAGAAAATAGACTGAGATTTATGCAAACACCAGACATAAAAGGTTCAAAATTCTACAGCAAGCCAATAAATGAACATATAACATTTGTATTTCAAGATTATAGCTAATATTTCTAATATTTCTAATAAAAAAATATAAATTATAATATAATAGAAACATTAATATAATGAGCAATATTATAAATCCGTTAACGGGTCGCATAATATCGACAAATAGCAAAATTTATAAATTACTTACTAATGACACAATTTTTAAAAATGAAGATAATATTTTAATACCCTTAAATAAAAAAATGTATTTCTACGATGAAAGCCGAGGTCATTGGCTTCATAATAAATTTAAAAAAACTACAAAACCAAAAAAGAGTAAAACCGAAAGTCCGGTAAAACCCAAAAAGAGTAAAAAGGAAAGCTCCTTAAAACCCGAAATGTTTTTATTAGAAAATTTTAAACCAGAACCAGAACCAGAAGTTAAAAAAAAATCTAAAAAAAAAGAAAAACCATTATTACTAAAAAGACAAGCGCCGAAATTCAGACGTTATGGAAGAATGTCTGATTATGATAAAGCAAGATATTTTGGGTTTAGAGATGACACAGAAATGAGAAAATATTATGATAGACAGAGAATTTTAAAAAGACGTTTAGAAAGTTTAAGAAATAACCCAAAATTAATTGAAGAACTAAAACAATTTTTTATAAAAAGAAAACGTCTATTTTTAGATTATAAAAATAATAAAAAATTTACAAAAGAAGAATTAGAAAAAAGAAATTTTGATCTATGGGATGAATTATTAAATAAATGGGTTTATTATGATGATAAACTAATTTATGATGATTTAAATTTTATATTTTCTGTGTGGGGTGAATTTGTTAATACAGAAGATCCAAGAATTAAATATCATAATGATATTATAAATAGACATTTAAAAAAAAATAATATAACATGGAATCCTCGACAACATAATAAATACTCAAACCCAACAAAAGAAGAAAAAACAGAAGCAACAAAAAATAAAATGCTACCCGAAGATTTTATTATATTTAAAAGATGGTTAAAAGATAAATTTTATGATTTTTCTTATTTAAAATCTAAAGACTAAAAAATATAAAATAAAACAACTTGCTGGGACACTTGTCCCGGCATTAAGATAAAAAAAAATATTGATTTTAAATGTTTGCTCCCGAACGTTCGAGGTCAAAAGAATATAAATTAATTAATGGCTGTGAAACGTGGCACAGCCATTAATATAATGATTAATTAATTTATTAAGTGCTTTTACGTCATTGTTGTCAAGATGTAATATTTCATAATGTTCTAATACTTCAGTATTATAAATCATAAAATTCATTTGATAATTAAATTCAAAAGTAATTTTATGCTTTTTAATATATTTTAATATTTTTGTTAATATATTACTTAAAAATTTATTATCGTGAACACCATTATAAAGGCATTTAATAGTTTCAGAGTGTCTATTAATATTTTGGACATAGACATTACAATATTTACAATATTTATATTTATTAGAATATTTAAACATTGAAACATTTTTT
>Ga0129333_10002706_pt1 | contig 16538 bp, 20 predicted proteins | sample CPB6_08_DNA_FD_94474 | JGI IMG/M metagenome (GOLD analysis project Ga0129333, IMG submission 94474) | Freshwater to marine salinity gradient microbial communities from Chesapeake Bay, USA - CPBay_Sum_0.6_0.8_DNA | ecosystem: Environmental > Aquatic > Marine > Coastal | place: USA: Chesapeake...
ATTGGAAGTGTAGTGACCTATTCACTAAATCTTAATGACGACGGTCCTGATGCTTGGAAAAACACAGATGGTAGTGACCCTACAGCCTACACTAACGATATTGTGATGTGGAATGGAACTAATTGGATAACACTATTTTCAAGTAGTGAAAAAACAGACATAATCATTTATCAGACTAATTACTATACAGGCACACAGTACAAATGGAACGGTGTTACTTGGGTAAAATCATTTGAGGGTGATTATAAAAAGAATTCATGGAGACTGGCACTTTAATAGATTGTAGTGGCGCTTTAATTTGTGCTAAAGAGTCGCAACGGTTTTTGTTGTTACAAAAAAACACAGGAAAACATGCAGGTCGTTGGGGGCTAGTTGGCGGAACTAACCAATGTGGTGAAACAGCATGGCAGGGACTGCTAAGAGAAATTGAAGAGGAATTGGGTTTAAAACCAGTTATACGAAAAACATTACCTCTGGAAAGATTTGTTAGTAATGATTCATTATTTAATTTCCATACTTATTTTTGTATAGTAGATAAAGAATTTTTGCCTATAATTAGTCAAGAACACTCTGGGTGGGGCTGGTTTCATTTAAACAGTTTGCCAAAGCCTTTACACAAAGGATTAGAATTAAGTTTGAGAAATAAAATTTTACAAACAAAGATACAGACTATCATAGATATAATGGAGGTTTTATAATGTTTAGTTTAGAGAAAAGCCCAAATTTTATTAATGAGTACAATACTTTCCAACAAAATATACAACAGATAGATGATGAAACAACTAAAAAAGAATTGTTAAATTTATTAGGACAATTAAAACAGAAAGTTAAATTGTTTGATATGCAGCACGGAAATTTATCAAATAATAATAGAATTAGTCCTATCTCACTAGAAACAAAAGAAGACTTATTAAATCTTCGAAGACTTATAGATAAAAAATTAAATCAATGGAAGAAGGACAATGCAAGATGATAATGAATTATTAATCTGTAATAATAACAAACTTTGCAACATGTTTGTAAGAGCAAATGTACATATTTTAAAACATTATTCTAAAGAAATTTTAAAAAAGTCAAATAAATTTGAAGCCTTAGAGCATTATTGGATGAAAACTTTTGGAGCAAAACTTTTGAAAGATGATAGTAACCATTATTACAAAATCAAATTTAATACTCAAAAACATTTTATTCTTTTCAAAATCAAATTTAGTTAGGTGTCCAAATTAGTTCAGTTTGAAGTTGAACGTCTAATTCTTTACAACGATCTAAAAGTGTTTGGAGACTATAAAATTTTTCAATAAATTCTTTTTTTAAAAACAAATTGTGCGTTAATATATAAAATTCAGCATATGGTTTCCATGCAGAATAAATTCCTATTCCGCCTGGTATAAAAAAAATTTCTTCCCATAAAACAACGTTATCGATGTCTAATTTTTCAATGTTTGAATAATTAAAATTAGGATAATTTATAAAGAATTTTTGAGGTGATTCCCACACATTATCTAAAATTTCTTCTGTAGTTTTTAAACAGACTAACACACTATTAAAGAGTTCTTAAAACCCAACTTTTTCTTGATTCGTCCCATCCTAATGGTTGATTATTATCAGGATGAGGAATAGGAGCCTCCCAAGTTTGAGTTATTGAATTCCAAGACCAAGAAGGAAATGGTTGGGGTGGTAAAATGTTTTCTACCGTATAAGAATTTTCTATACGCTCACCATTTATTTCCATCCATACGGTTATTTGATGTTTCACTAAAACAGATATGTCTATAGGAGGTTCAATTGACCAAGTTGGGGCAACTACTGCATTACCATAATAGTATTCTTCTTCAGATTTTAAAACTGCTCCCTCGTAAAACTTAAAACCAAATTTTAAATTTTCAGGGTTTTCACCTTTAATAATTTTGAAAGAAAGATTACTCTGTTTTGCTGTTAAGTGTGCATGATCGAATGTGATAGTTTTTTCATTAAAGTTTAGATTTACAAAAATTTTGTTGTCCATTTAGGTGCCCCATAAATATGTCTAAGAGAGAACATAGTTATTTATGAAAATATTAATCGTCGGCGGGGGCAGTGCAGGATGGATGACTGCTGCCTATCTTGCTAAAAAGTTAAAATTTTTAGATATTACCCTAATAGAGTCGAAAAAAATAGGCACTATCGGTGTGGGCGAATCAACTTTAGGCCAAATTAACAAATATTTAGATAGCTTAGAGCTTAAAGATGAAGATTGGATGCCTGCTTGTGATGCCACTTATAAAACTACTATTAAATTTACAGATTTTAGGGTAAAAGGCTCATATTTTCATTATCCGTTTGGTGCATTCAATTTAGATGGTACCAAGTACGGAATTATGGATTGGTATTGGCATCAGGCTTTAAACAAATACACTTTACCAGTAACTGATTTTGCTGAAATGTTTGTACATCAAGTGCTAATGGCAGATAAAAGCAAGATGACATTTAATAAAGAGGGTGAAATTCCGGGATTTAACTTTCATCTTGACACTGCCTATCATATGAATGCTGAAAAGTTCGGCATCTTTCTAAGAGATAAAATAGCATTGCCCTATGGAGTTCGTCATGTAGAAGATACAATAGTCGATGTAAGACAAAACATAGATGGATCAATATCTCATTTAACTACTAAAGAAGGACTTTTATTATCAGCTGATTTATACATTGATGCATCAGGTTTTTCAAAATTGCTTATAGAAAAAGTAATGAAATCTGAATTTTTAAGCTTCGGCGATGTTTTGATGAATGACAAAGCAATTGCTACTACTATTCCATACAATAATATAGATAAGGAACTAGAACCAATAACTAATTGTACTGCGATAGAAAATGGTTGGGTGTGGAATATTCCTACCTTTACTCGGAAGGGTACAGGATATGTTTATAGTAGCAAATTTACCGACAAAGAAAATGCAGAAAAAGAATTCAAAAGTCATCTAGTAAAGCAAGGTTGTCATGTAGAGCAGTTAGAATTTAGGCATATAGATATTCGTCACGGAGTTCAAAAAGAACCATGGATTAAAAATGTTTGTTCTATAGGACTAGCACTAGGATTTATTGAACCATTAGAATCAACAGGCTTATTAACTACTCATGAAAACATTATGCGTCTAGAAGCAACATTATCTAAAAGAAATGGTTATTACAATCAATTCGACATAGATGGTTGGAATTTTGCAGCTAGAGAAGAATTAGAAGGATTTAAACAATTTGTATCTTTACACTATGCTATGAGCCAACGGGACGATACTGAATATTGGAGACACGTTACTAGAGAAATAAAATATGCACCTAAAATTTATAATTTAGATGCTGAATTTAGAAAAAACGCTTCTGAAACAATGCTTAGACTTAATATAACTAACGAATTAGATAGATCGTTCCCAGCAGGAGAAACTTTTATCTTAACTGGAATGGGGCTAACTCCGATTTCTCATTCTCAAGCTCGGTTAGCAGTTTATAGAAATCCCTCAGCATATGATGAAATCCAAAGTGTTAGGAATTTTTATTTGGAAAAGAAGAAAGAAATTTTGCAGGTTATAGATAAATTACCTACTCATTACGAATTTTTAAAAAGACATATCTACAAATTATGAAAATACAAAATTTTCAAGTGAAAAGGTTACCAGTAGTAGTTATTGATAATTACTACGATGAACAGGCAATGTCTAATATATGGGCAGAACTAAATTTTATTTCTAAAAGAGATAAGCTTAATCCTCCTGACAAAACAGGAAGTGCAAATATTATCGATCCTAATTCAAAAGAGGTTTTTTTAAAAAAGAAAAATAAAGGTCTTTTTTTAGACGATGTGTATGTAGATAGAAAATTTAGTGATATTTTGCACGAGAATAGGAAAATTTTTAATGCGGATCTTGTATCTAAATTAATAGATATAGACATATACTTTAGACATATATTAAAGAGCACAGCCGATTCAACCCTTATAAGTTATTATGAAGACTCAGATTACTACAAATCTCATGCAGATGATGCTTCTGTAACAGTTTGTTCTTGGTTTTTTCAAGAGCCTAAAAGATTTGAAGGCGGTGATTTTGTTATAGAGGACGAGGTAAAAATTAAATGTCAAAACAACAGAACTGTTATATTTCCTTCAATATTAGAACACGCAGTTGAAGAAGTTGAAATGTATGAGTTAAATAGAAATAAAAATTTTGGCAGATATACAATTACCCAGCTTATTGGGTATAGATTATAAAGGACATGAAATGGCAAATGTAATAAACGGGATATTTCCAGGTAATCTTCAACCAAGCACTACGGTTGCAGGTTGTATAGACATTTTTGAGAATGCCTGGCCACATCCAGATAAAACAATTAAAATGATAGAAAATGAGATAGAAAACAATAGTGACGTTTTTTGGACCAAAGCAGGCACTGTATTAGAAGGATCGAATCAAACTTATAGAACAAATAAAATTATAAATGTTACTGAAGGTGCAATGAACGAAAACAATCCTGTCTTACAAAATATTCATAATCAATTTGCCATGCTTCTTTATGCTACAAGTATTCCATATGCTCAAAAACATCACATTAATGAGACGCTATATCATGAAGGTTACGCAATGTTAAAATACTATCATAATGAGCAGTACAAGAGGCATTATGATGGAGGCACAGGTATAGGAAGAGTTATTTCAGCAGTATGTTATTTAAATAATGATTATGAAGGTGGTGAAATAGAATTCACCGCACATAAAATTAAAATTAAACCTGAGCCAGGTATGCTAATATTATTTCCAAGTAATTTTGCCTATGCTCATATTGCACATCCTATCAAATCTGGCATTAAGTATGCTCTAGTGACTTGGATTAAAGATAGGCAACTATAAGGAATTAATATGGAATCTCTAAATAATAAAGATATTTTTAAAAATACTGGATATTGTAAAGTTTCAAAAGTTTTTGACCAAAAATTTTTAGATATAATCACGCAGTATGTTTTTTTCGACCAAATGAAAGAAGAAAATTCAAAATTTTTTGGAGATCCTCAAGCCATGTATGCTTATAGTAAATATGGGGATCCTTTAATGGAAACTATTTTACTTGAATTACGTTATATAATTGAAAAAAATACAGGTTATAGCCTACATCCTACATACTCGTATTATAGAATGTATTATGATGGTGATGATTTAGAAATACATACAGACAGAGAGTCTTGTGAAATATCTGCAACGCTGTGTATAAATTATGAATATATTCCATCAAACTACTCATGGCCAATAGTTATGGATGGAAATAGTATTGTATTAGAGCCTGGAGATTTAGTAATTTATAAAGGTTGTGAATTACCACATTATAGAGATAAATTACATACTGGAAGTGATGAGTCTTGGCATTTACAAGGATTTTTTCATTTTGTAGATCAAAATGGACCATATAGCAGTTGGAAATTTGACAAAAGAGAAACACTAGGTAAAAAGTCAGTCATATAAATTATGAATATAACAATTGTAGGAGCAGGAACATCTGGTAATCTTGCAGCATTGTTCTGTAATAAATATTTTCCCAAAGCAACTGTCCAAGTTATAGAAGACTTAACCACTGGAATAATCGGAGTAGGTGAGAGTACAACTCCAGCTTTGCTAGATATGCTTGCCTATTTAGATATAACTTTATCAGAAATGGTGATTAATTGCGGAGCTACCTTAAAAAATGCCACGAGATTTACAAATTGGTCTGGTAAAAATGATATCTATCATCATGGATTTAATGTAAAAGATGAATATGATTTATTTTTAGGTAGCAATAAAAATTATTATTCATCTAAAAAAATTAGCTTGCCAAATCACAAATCTTTGCTGGGACTATATGGATTATATTATTCAAATTCTGTTGAAGATCTACATCTAAGCAGTATCTTGTCATATGCTAATAAAGTTCCGTTTGAACAAGGAACTTTAACTGATAATTATGCAGCCTTTGGCCTACATTTTGATGCTAAAAAAGTAGCTGATTTTTTAAAGCATAAAGGCACAGAGAGGGGTATAGAATTTATAAATGGCAAAGTAATAGCATCTGAGTTGAATGAGAAAGGATATGTAGAAAAAATAATATTATCTAGCGGGGGAAAATATGAAGTAGATTTTATATTTGACTGTAGTGGATTCAATAGATTATTTGTAGAAAAAACCTATAAGTCTAAATTTAATTCTTTCAGTAATTTTTTGCCTGTTAAAAAAGCAATTCCCTTTTTTATTCAAAATGAAAGTACAACTCCTACATACACAGAATCTATAGCATTAAAGTATGGTTGGATGTGGAAAACTCCTGTAGGAAATCGATTTGGCTGCGGGTATGTTTTTGACAGTGATTATATTAACCAAGATCAAGCCTACGACGAGGTAACAAGTTTTTTAGGATTTCGCCCAGAGGTGTCTAGATGTTTGAATTTCGACTCGGGATATTTCGAAAAAGTTTGGAATAAGAATGTACTAGCTATAGGGCTGAGTTCAGGTTTTTTAGAACCACTAGAGGCAACATCAATTTGGATCACAGTTATCAGTTTAAATTTATTAACAGAGCATATATCTGGGATTGTAATGCAGGATGAATCTGCTATAGAAGAATATAATATAGAATTTAGTAAAAATATTGCAAGTATTCTAGCCCTAGTACAATTTCATTACCTTACTAATAGAAATGATAGTAAATTTTGGATTGAATTTAGAGAAAAAAATATTTTGTCACCTTTATTATATGAACTCTTAGATTTATATAAGAATAGAACTCCTTCCATGATAGAAAACTATAAGTATTTTAACTTTCCAATGTTTAGCTGGCTACTTGTAGGCAGCGGAATTGAATATTTCCCTAGACATATTATAGAAAAAGAATTTTTAACATATAATATAAAGGAAAACATTAGTCATGATTTTGTCCAGAGTTTCAAGTCAAACTTACAAAGTGTAACTAGGAGAAGTTACGATCATGATGAATTTTTGAATATATTGAGACAAGAATGAAAATAGTTATAGTAGGAGGAGGAACAGCAGGCTGGATCGCTGCTTATTTTATTTCTAATTCACAACCAAATAAACACGATATTACTGTTATCGAATCTTCAAAAATAGGTATAATTGGAGCAGGAGAAGGTTCTACAGGGTCTATGATTGACTTGTTAAACGGAAATTTTTTTAATAGGAAAATTTCTATAGAAGAATTTCTAAATGAGACAGACGGTACAATTAAATTAGGAATATATCATCAAAATTGGACAGGAGATAGTTCTGGATATTTTGCTCCGATTGATTGTAGTGACACCTGGACTAATTATAGTGATGACAATTTTAAATCTGCACTTGCTAATTATGGCAAGGAGAAAATGCATTTAGCGAGCGGACTAGGAAAATTATTCAGTCAAAAAGAAACAACATATTCGGCAGCAGTACATTTTGATGGTCATAAGGTAGGAAAATTTTTTAAACGTGTTTGTTCTCAAGATGGGGTAAGGCACATTGATGCTGTAGTTTCAAATATAGATGTAGAAAATGATCACATTTCATTTTTAACTTTAGATTCTGGAGATACTATTACAGCAGATTTTTTTATAGATTGTTCAGGTCTATCAAGAATTTTAATGAAAAAACTTTCAGTAGAGTGGCACTCATATAAAGATATTTTACCAGTGAATACTGCTATGCCATTTTTATTACCTTACGATGGAGATACTCCTAGGCCTTACACATCAGCAACTGCCCTTTCATCTGGTTGGATGTGGGAAATTCCATTAAAAACAAGAAAAGGATGTGGGTATGTATTCGACAAAAACTTTGTAACTTACGAAGCAGCACAGGCAGAAGTTGAAGCTTATATTGGCAAAAAAATAAACCCAATAAAATTTATAAATTTTGAATCTGGTAGAAATGAGGTTTGTTGGAAGAATAATGTTCTTAGTTTAGGACTTGCTGCTTCTTTTGTTGAACCATTAGAGGCTACATCAATACATACCACAATTTGTCAGCTGCTATTCTTTTGTAAAGAATATTTGCATGAGGAAAAAAACTATACTATTATCAATACAAAAATGGATTCATACAATGAACAGATATCTCGTCTGTATGATTTAACCATGGATTTTATCTCATTTCATTATCAAGGAAAAAGATCTGATACCGAATTTTGGAAAAATATAGCAAGAAATGAAATTATAAGCAAGGGAGCTAAGTCATATTTAGATAAGGCAAAAACACAAATTCCAGGTTTTTTATCTATTAGTGGAATGATAGGATCACCCGCAGTATGTTTATGGAATTATATAGCAGCAGGCTTAGATATAATAACTCCGAAGCAAGCTCAGAACGAAATATTGCAAGATAAAACAAATCAATCTCTAATTAAAGAAAACAGTAATTTGTTGCAAAATAAATCATACATTACATATTTAAAATGAAACTATTATCCCTAAGACTTTGCGGGCATGACAGTAATATTTCATATTTTGATGGCAAAATTGTTAGATATTACAGATCCGAAAGAGATTTTCAAATAAAACATCATGCTTTCAATAATTTATGGGAGTGGAGAGATGTAGTTAAAAGAATTTGGAATTTAGATTATAAAACTGTTGATCAAATTTCTGTTATACTAGAACCGCACAAATATAATTTGCCAAATGCATCACAAGATATTTTTCCATATACAGAATATGATCTATTTCCTTCAAAGTCAGTCGTTTACAGATTAGATCATCATTATGCTCATTCCTTAAGCACTTGGATGTTACACAAAGAAGAACCTTCTATTCATTTTGTTATAGATGGAGCAGGTGATGCTGATACAGGAACTTCATGGTCTATAATCAAACAAGATAAATTGTTGAAAAGAGGTTCGCTAAATGAATCAGATTCAATTGGTAGAAAAATAGTTGAATTAGGTGACTTTTTAGGAATTCCTAGAACAAAAGCTGCAAATCCTATAGATGGTTTAGATACAGCAGGAAAACTCATGTCTTTACAATCTCACGGAAAAATTCACTTTAATTTTATAGAAAATTATTTGTCAAATCATAATTTTTATTATCAAGAAAATGTGTTTAATTTTAATGATTGGTTAAAGTTTAAAAATGATGAACGCTTAGCCTGTCATTCTGCCTTAGATTGGGCTGCTACAGTTCATTTCTATATAGGTGAAATGATTTGTAATTTTTTTAAAGAACATGCTAATATATCAGATTATATTTCATATACAGGCGGGGTAGCTCAAAATATCATATGGAATACAAAGTTAAAAACTGTATTTCCAAATTTAATTATACCTCCTCATTGCGGAGACGATGGATTAAGTTTAGGAGGGATAGAATTTTTGCGGAAAATTAATAATTTGCCTCAATTCGAAATTGAAAATTTCCCCTATGTTCAATCTGATGAAGATGCTGATTTTCCTAGTGACACAACCATTCATGAAACTGCTAGACTTTTGTCTTTAGGAAAAATAATAGCGTGGTATCAAGGAAATGGTGAAATTGGTCCGAGAGCTTTAGGAAATAGATCTATACTTGCTGATCCTAGAATCGATGGCATGAAAAGTAGAATCAATAAGATTAAAAAACGAGAAAACTATAGACCTTTTGGGGCAAGTATGATTTCAAAACTAAGTCAAGATTTTTTTGAAATTCCATTTGAAGATAATTTTATGCTTTATACATATAAGGTTAAAAGTGATTCTTTAAAAGAAATCACTCATGTAGATGGAACATGTCGTGTGCAGTGTGTTGATAAAAATAACAAGTCATTTTATAATCTTATAAACACTTTTTTTAACCTAACTGGATGCCCTGTCCTATTAAATACCAGCCTTAATGTAAATGGCAGGCCGATCGCAGCTCATCAAAAAGATGTAATTGAGTTTTTTTGGCAAAGTGATTTAGATTATCTTGTAATTGGAAATAAGATTTTAGGAAAATAAATTATGTTATGGCCTTTATTATGTATTGACAATTTTTTTGACGACCCAGATAGTATTGTGGAATACGCTAATAAGCAAGAATATGCACCTAACTTTTACCCAGGATTAAGAACTCAGTCATTACATCATACAGATAATGAGTTCTTTATTTGGGTTAACGAGAAGATTCTATCCCTGCTATACCCGAATGATTATAAAAAATTATTTTGGAGGACTGCTACTCATTTTCAAAAAGTGCCTCAAGGTTTAGAACACGATGGTTGGGTTCATCAAGATGAAAATGAATTCACCTGTATAGTCTATTTGAGCAAACATAAAAACTGCGGAACCTCCATATTTACGCCTATAGACCAATATTCAAAAGCTTTAAACGACCAAGTTGAAAAAGTGAATTATTTTCAAAACTATAAGGAATATAAAGATCTAGAAAAATTAAAAGACACTAAAGATCTAAACAATAGTAAGTTTGACGAAAGTATAATAATAAAATCAAAATATAATAGATTAGTTTTATTTGATGCAAGATCGTATCATGCTGCCCAACCATATATCGGTACAACTACAGAAGATAGATTAACTTTAATAAGTTTTTTTCACGGAGTTCAATACAACATTGGAGAATGTAATTTAAAATATCCTATATCGGAAATGAGACGCATTTAATGAAACATGTAATGACACACTTGAACCTTTTTCCTACAGTCATAGGCGGATTTGTTGATAAAGATCTAGTTAAAAGGTTGTTACCTATTGCTGAAAAAATAATTGCCGTACCTGAAAACAATACTAATACATGGGGATATAAAACCACTTATAGTAAAGATAACATGCCATTGTCAGAATTAGGGTTTTTTAGTAATTACGCCAAAGAAATTGGTAAAAAATATTTAGGATCGCTAGGTTACAAACAAATCAATTTATATAGTGAAGTATTTTTTAGTGAAATGTTTGAAGGTGATTTTCATGCAGCTCACGAACACCCCAATACTACACTATCTGGTATAGTATATTTGCGGGTGCCTGAAGGATCATCAAAGATAAGATTCCATGACCCTAGATTTCATAACAAAGTTGTCAATTTACCTGTAATAGAATCTAATCAAGCTAATTGGCAATGGTACGATATTGCTCCAGAAGAAGGTCTTGTATTAATATGGCCAGGTTGGTTAAATCACGAAGTACTAAAGAATCAAAGTAAAGAGGGAAGACTTACTGCTGTTTTCAATCTAACTACATTATCTCCCGAAATTTAAGCCTTCATATATTTTTCATATTCGTCTGAATCTAACCAATACTCTATAACATGAAGGTCTATGTTTAATTCTTTGGCCCTTTTCCATGTTCTAATTGACGCATCTTTTCCATAAAAAGTTTCTATCTTAAACCCGTTACTAACCATCCAATAAAACGGAAAAATCATATAAAATTCTGCTTCTGGGGAATATGCAGCATAAATTCCAAAATCCCCTTCATAGATGACTTCCCAAATGTCTATGTCATCTATGTTTAATTCTCTTTCATAGCTCCAGGGTTTAGTAGGAGGCCAATAAATAGTATCTTGGGCCATCCATTTTGATTCAAAGTACTCTCCATTATCAACAAATATATTCTTGTTCGATTTAAATATTGGCATTATTTTATTCCCGCATGATTAGCATAAATTGCATCTGAGTATGTAACATTTGTGTTGTATGATATAATAGTTTTTTTATATTGACTTAGATTTTTAGGACCTTGGTGGATAACAAAACTAGGGAAAACTACAATATCACCTTCTTTTACATCAAGTTCAATAACACTTTTTTGGTCAAAAGGACATAAGATGCATGTTTTTGATGAGTTATTAGGCAAATCAACATAATAAACATTGGTAAAATTACCACTATGTGTGTGCCAACCGTGCATAGCATTAGTAAAATATTGCTGAAACCATATTTCATGAAGAGTGAATCCATCGTATCCGAGATCTTCATAGATCTCTAACATATGTTCAAACAATTTTTTTCTTAAAAAAGATACCCATGGTCTATTAAAATCTTTAGCTTTTTGCCAATCACATCTAGAAATATAGACTTCTGCTTGAGGAGCATTTAGTTCTTCACTGCTTGCTTCCTCAAGTATTCTACATAGTTCTTCTTTAAGGTCTTCGTGATATTTGAACTTCGAAATATGGTAAAAACTTTTTAGTAAAACTTTACTCATAAATTATGTTAGATATCTAACCACTACGATACCCGGACCTCCTCTACCACCTGTGCTCGGAACTTGATTGGCTCCACCTCCACCTCCACCGGTGTTGTTTCCTCCCTGTCCTCCTACTGTGCCTTGAGCTGTCGGAGCAGCATTTTGGCCATTTTGTCCAGCATTGAGTCCTGGACCACCTGTTCCTGCTGGACCACCTGTGCCACCTCCCCCGCCACCGTTACCGCCTTGGCCGCCGGTGTTCCCACCCCAAGTTCCACCACCTCCACCACCAGCCCAATGATAGTTGGTGCCAGTTATTGAGCTTTGGCGCCCAGGTCCGCCAGGTGGTGACTGAGACTGAGGGATATATGCTGGGCCGTCTGCGCCAGCACCGCCGGCACCACCGCCACCGCCTGCCCATACATGTACACCGGGAGGGCTATGAATACTGTTACCTCCCCTAAACCCATAACCTACACCACCTAATGGATTTGGTGAAGGTTGATTTGCTGGTCCGCCACCACCACCGTTTTGACTGCCGCCGCCACCCGAACCACCTGTAGAACCTGTTCCAGGTCCAAAGGCACCATCCCATGTTGATCCACCACCACCACCAATAGCAGTCACAGTACTGAAAGTAGTGTTTTGCCCATTTTGTCCAAATCCTTCATTGACTCCGCCATTGCCTCCGCCACCTACTGAGATAGGTATATTTCCTGTAATAGCACCAGCTGTGCTTTCTACAAGGCCACCAGCGCCACCACCACCACTATGACGGGCGCCGGCGCCACCGCCTCCACCAACGGCTAAAAATTCGGTATTTAAATTAGATCCACTGATAAGATAATTCTTGACAGTGTCAGGTGCGTGTTTTAAATTGTCTTTGACTTTGAGTTGTAAGGTGTGTTGCCCTACTGTAGTGAACATATGTATCTTATAGCCTCCTGCTGTATAAACAACATCACCACCAACTACTTCAACATATTGAGCTAGATTATTTTCTCTATCAACTCTTTTTCTAATACTTTTTATAAATGGCATCTTTTGCTCCTATTATGCCTGTACTGTAAGACTACCGGACCCAGTAAATGTTTGAACCGTATAAGCTCCTGTACTGGATTGTGATACAGTCCCAGATGTGCTAGCACTTGGATTTTTTGGGATATCAACAACAATCCATGTATTTGCTGCTCGTTTTCTAATGTATAGTTCCTCTGAACTGCCTAAATTTCCAGTCTTACTAAGACTAACACCACCTGCTGCTGCTAATGTTACTGTGCCAGATCCAACTTTGTTTATGTAAACTACAGCACCTACAGGAAAATTTACAGTAGAATCATTAGGCACTGTAACAGTCTGAGTTAAGGATCCTGAGAATGAAACAACTCTACCATGATCTGTAAGTGCCAATATGTAATTAGCGGTTTGCGCATTTTCAGTGCGGTAATAAGAAAGCGTACCTAGAATACTTGTATTTTGTAGTGATGCCATATCATGCTGTCCTTAACTTTAATTCATCTAACTCTGTTTTAAGAGTTTTAACTGCTTCTACTAGATAAGCAACTAATTTTGTATATTGCAGTCCATACACATTACCCTCATCGTCTTTGGTTACGACATTTGGTATATGCTCATTAACATTTTCAGCAATTAATCCTGCTTCTCTCAGAGACGATTCATCTTTTCTATCATAAATTACACCATTTAAATTTAAAATTTTAGATAGAGCGTCTTTGATAGGTTCAATATTTTCTTTAAATCTTACACTTGATGTTTCTACTAATGTTGCTGCTGTTAATTGACCACTTATACCTACTCCGCCTGTAACTACTAATGTGCCAGTAAGAGTAGTGCTAGAAGGCACACCATCTGTCATAGCAATGCTTCCGCCGTTACCTAAATTTTTAGTACCACTACTTGTGCCTCTAATTGTAAGACTTGCAGTTCCAGATGAAGCTGCTGCGGTATTACCAATTATATCTGGAAACTGTCCTATGGTAGAAAATAACGTACCTGATGATGGATTAAATGTTAATTTTGTATCCGATCTATTAACTGCTAAAACTGGGTTGGCAGTAGATGAAGTTATTACAGGATAAAATGTGCTGTTTGTCGTTGTATCATTTGTAAAAGTCAACCCTGTTGATGGTGTTGCAATCCAACTTAAGACGCCAGCAGTTGATGAAGATAATAGATATCCATTAACAGCTGGGGCACCGTCAGGCAAAGTGTAGGTCACTGTATTTGACGCCGACGCCGGTTGTTGAAATCCACTGTATTGAGTATTAGCAGTATTATAAAATCTTATAACACCTTGGTTAGTACCATCTCCTCTAGCTTCTGCTATTCTAACAACCTGCGTTAAACCTGACCCATTTGGATCAAGTATTAAATTTTGATTGAGAGCTGAAGTACTTAAGGTGTTTCCTGCACCAGTTGGAACGATGGCTCCTAGGTTGCCTCCTGTTCCTACAAAGCCACTGCTTGTTCTACGTCCCATAATATTATCCTTAATTAAGCTGTTGCAGTTTCTATGCCATAGACTACAACGCTTAGAGCATTAGCTGTTCCTGCTGTTACTACAATTTTTTTAGCAGCATCCATGACTATTCCTGTTCTTTCAAGAACTCCGTTAGCACTTACACTGGTTTGATATTCTAAATATTCACCGTTTGCGGGCGAGGTAGTAGTAGCTAAAGCTAGACTTACTGTAACTGCTGATGCAGTTCTATTACAAATATTTACACTAACTACTGAAAAGGTAGTAGCAGGGCAAGCATAAGCTTCTGTTGCGCTTGTTGAGGTTAAATCTATTGCCCCTAATCTTCCTGTTGCCATTTAGGTCTCCATTATGTTAAAAAGTAATTCCATGCTATCGGTAATCCTGTCACCCCAGATTGGAAATTAAAGTTAGCCTTCATATTTATTTGTGCGCCTGTTGTAGTTGTAATTTGAGTACCAGCTATATAGATAAATCCAGCCACTACACTATTTACATTCAAAGAAGCACCACCACCACCAATTTGTGCTGCAATATAGCTTTTTATAGCACGTTGCGTAGGAACAACACTATCACTGTCTGCTGTAAAGAATGGATCAGTAGAAAACTCAGTAATAGTAGCAGAGCTTCCACCAAGTGTTACTGCACCAAGTGTAAGTTCAGATAATCCAGCAATGTTAAATGCATCTGCATTTAAAGTAGCAATACCTGTGCTTTGTTCAATTGTGAAAAGCTCTCCCACTCTAAAATTACCATCTTGGTCAGTACTAGTGTAAAATACACGGCCACCATTATTATCTACTGTTTCATTTGCTTGATTAGGAACATTTTCTGGTGTACCACCTGGATAATTTGTTTCGTCAAAGCTTCCAGTGCCAATGTCTAAGAAATCATGTCCAGTTAGTCTAACCTGACTATATCTAATTCTAGTTGTAATACCTGTTTCATCTGCTGGGCTATTGAAAACGCTCATATCTGGACTTATTTGAAAGAAGGCAGACTGAGCACCTTGTGTAGTGCCTGATAAACTCAAAACTTGAACAAGTTTATAAACAGTATTAGGTTGTGTGGCAAAAACCACATTTGCTCCAGCTGAGGGAGTATCTGTTAAACGTTTTACGCCTATAAAACTTCCGCTTTGGAAATTATCAGCATAGCCGTCACCTGTATCTAAACTAGCAGTAGCACTGGCAAATGCTGTACCTCTGTTTGCAAATGAAGGAGGTCCTAATACGCCGTCACCAATTCTTACTGTAGTTGGTGCTTCGTATAAATTATTAGGGTCAGTAATTCCTAAGGTTGGAGCACTTGAATAAGCTGACCCTGGTTCTATAATTCTAATAGCAAAAATCTTATCTGATGCAACATATGCTCTTCCCTTGGTTCTAGCTCCGCAGATTATTCGACAAGCGCCAGTGTTTGTAGATCCACTGGGAAGAGTCACCCAATATGGAGTAAAATTGGGGTTTCCAAATGTTAATTTATTAAATGTTACACTGCTTGATGTTGCCACTGTTCTAGAAACCCAATCAATTCCATTTTCAGTTGAAGCTGCCTGTACAGTTGTTGCTGTTAGAGCAGTTGCACTTACAGCAAAAAACACACCTTGACCATAACGAATATTAGTCCATGAAGCTGATGCAGGTAAAGTGCTGCTTACCCAAGTTACTCCATCGAGACTATAGGCAGCTCCTGTAGAACTAGTTCCTGTCCTTATTGCCATAAATTTGTTAGCGCCATAGGTAATAGCGCCCCAGTTAGTAGCAGAAACACTAGCTAAAGAGCTTCCTGTTGTCCAAGTTGTTCCGCCATCTGTAGTGTAAGCGGTTGTTCCATTGCTAGCAACTGCTACAAATCTATTTTTACCATAAGTTATTTCTACCCAAGTACCAGCACCAAG
>Ga0129333_10002707_pt1 | contig 16535 bp, 23 predicted proteins | sample CPB6_08_DNA_FD_94474 | JGI IMG/M metagenome (GOLD analysis project Ga0129333, IMG submission 94474) | Freshwater to marine salinity gradient microbial communities from Chesapeake Bay, USA - CPBay_Sum_0.6_0.8_DNA | ecosystem: Environmental > Aquatic > Marine > Coastal | place: USA: Chesapeake...
AACCTAACAACACGCCCTGGACCAAATACTTCAAGGACGCCAGCGCCGTAATAATGACGAGCGAGCCAGCAATGCCGCCTGTCGTCGTGCCATTCAGGTTGATGACGTCGTTAGATGCGGCGGGAGCGTAGCCATAGCCAGCGCCGGAAGAATCCGTGTCCACCATCAGAATGGAACCAACAAATTTGTCAGTGCCATCAGTTTTGATCGCCACTGCTGTAGCCGAGGTTTCAATAAAGATGGTGTACGTTGCGCCAATGTTGTTCAGCGTGTTGGGGTCAGAGCCGGGGCCGGAAGTCACCGGGTCCGCCGTAGCCACGATCGTGGGCAACGTCAGGATAAGCGTAGCGTCGTTGGTACGCAGAACCTTGCCAGCGTGCGCGGCAACGGTCAAGGAAAGTGTGTTGGTGCCGTTAGCGACGTTAACGACAGAACCGGGGCCTTGGGCGTAGAAGCCATTCAAGGAGCGCACCGGGCCTTGGAAAGTGGTAAGAGCCATATTGTCCCTCATGCGGTTAGGTATATGCGTCTGCATGAAGTCAGCCGGGTCTGTCGCATATACCGGGAGCTCCCGGATACCTACGTTTTAGCACGTAGGACAAGCGGGGTCAAGAAAAAGCCCGCCTTTTTAGGGGCGGGCTTGCGGTGCTTACGCGCCGGGCGAACCGAAGATGCCAAGCGGGTCAGACACGCCGAACGAATAACGCTCGCGGGCCTTGTAGCGGGTGTTGCCGGTGTCGAAGTCTCCATCCATTCCGGTTTGCATCGGAGTACGGACAAAGTGCTTCAGGCCATTCGGCACGTCAGTCAACAGGAACCATGCGTTGGTGTCCGTCAGCCAGTGGTTGACGGTGTAACCCTCGGGGATGGAACCGTTGTTCTTCAGTGCGTTGATGTCGTTGTCGGCGGTGCCAGTACGCAGCTCGGTCTCAAGGAGACGAGTTGCAACGAACATCAAGTTCGGCGGAACGACCAACTTGCGCGGCTTGGCAGCGATCAGCAGACCCCGCTCATCCGTCCAGCCAGCGATCTGAATGACAGCGGCCTCAAGCGAGGTCTCATTCAGGTCAGCGCCCGTCGTGGGACGGTTGCTGTTGGTGCCGCCAGAGATCAGGGGGTGATCCGTGGCGCACAGAACCTTGCCGTCACCGTAGGTGGGGCCGCCTGTGAAGGCTTGGTTCAGGATGGAGGCAGCCTTGACCTGCTTGGTGTAGGCCATGGCACGAGCCAGCGCCTTGGTATAACGAGCCGAGAGGCTGTCATACAGGTTGTCTTCAATCGCTTCTTCAGTGATCGAGAAACCCATGGCGATGGTTTCGTGGTTGTAGCGCGCAGTCCATGCTTCTTGCGCGTTGTCGTAACGAATAGCGGAGCCTTCGTTTTTGACCGGGGCTGCGGAGAAACCGGACAGCTTGGTTTCTTCTTCGAACGAACGCTCGGAAGTTTCGGTTTCGAAAATTTCCTTGTGTTCTTCGCCGTAGCGCTTGTACTCCAGACCGAACAACGCATTCAGGCCGGGCAGGAGTTCCTTGAGTAGCTGGGCACGAGAAATTGCCATGATTTACTCTCCTTAGACGCCAGCAGTAGCGTTGTAAGTGTGGTAGGTAGCGTTGAATTTAACGATAAATTCAACGAAGTTGCCGGAGCTGTCTTTGGTGTCTGTCACCACGTCAACCACGCGGATCGGCAGGATCGTCGCCACGTTATTGATAAACACGCCCATGCGGCTGTTGCCAGTCGTAGAAAGCCCCGTGTTCAGCACGAGCTCAGCGTTACAAGAGATGGCATTGCCACGACTAATGTACGCGGGAAGCAGGCCGCCCGAAGTGCTATCCGCCACGGCGCTAGTGACGTTCACGACCTTGAACAGGGCGTTGGGATCATCGCACACGTAGGCAACGATGTCGTCAGCCACAATGCTGCCGGGATAGTACTGGGAGAACAGTTTCTGCTTGGTGGCCGGGTTGGTGTAAGAACAACCCAAGAACACGCCAATCACACCAGCAACCGGCGTGGTTTGGTTTTGCAGGGTGGTGATGATGATTGTGCCATCGTTCTTGTACTGCACAACGTCGCCCGTGTAGATGGCGGTGCCGTAGTTAGAAGCGATGGGAATCTGCCGGGTAGCCCCAGCAAACGGCAGGCCGCCGATCAAATTGACCGGTTGCAGGCCATACGGCGCATCGACTGTAGGATAAGCCATTTAAGACTCCTGAATTATGTTCCGGTACCGAAAGTAACCTTCGACTTGCGCTCATGGAAGAGCGGCATCCGAGGATCATTTTCACGCATGAGATTGTTGTCAACCGAACGCATCTGATTTTCCGCTTGCGTACGATAAAACGCATCACGGTCATCAGCCATTTCAGTGGGGATTTTGCAAAGCATCAAACCACCAATCACGACATTGTCGCGGTGCTTATCACTTTCGACAGCAGCCAGCTGAATCTCGGGGTGTGCGGACGCCTTGACCGGCTCCCAACCTTCACGAAGTTTGGAAGAAACATTCATGGGGTCAGCTTGATTCATCGTGGACATGCGTACCCAGCGAAACGTATAACCCGGCTCCGGGTTAGGATCAGGCAGCAGGGATGCAGGGGCCCAACGGCGCTTGCGCGCGGTCATTTCACGTGAATTTCTGTTCTCAGCCATTTTGTTTCCTCATGTCTTCAGCAACCTGTCGGGCGTATTGTTCCAAAGTCAAACCAAGCCGTTTGGCAATGGCCTGTTGCGATGTCGTTAGCACGATTTTTCGGGGCGCAGTGGTACGAGTCGCAGGAGCCACCACCGTTTTACGACGGGGTTTCTCTTCTGGTTCAGATTCCTCGAACTGGTCGGGGAACACTTGGCGCATACGACGGTTGATGGCGTCGTAGTATTCGTCGGAGCGAGGGTCAACGCCCTGCTTAACCAATTTCTGGTGCAGCCCCAGAGCAAAGCTCGTCATCTCATCATCGGACCCAAACCACGGATTTTCTTGTTGCCACGCAGTGACTTTGGGATCGACCTGATTCTGCGGCTGTGCCGGAGCGGTGTACTTATTTTCTACAGCAGTTTCTTCATCTTGTAAAGCAGGAAGTGCAAAGTTAGCTACCCGATCCGCTTTAAGTTTTGCTGAAGTAAGCGACTCCTGTGCAGACGTGACCTTATCAGGATCACCCTCCTCGTATGCAGCGCGGAATTGCGCCTTGGCTTGCTCAAGCTCAATAGTCGCGGCACGTTTAGCCTGCTCAAGTAGCGCCTCTTGGTTCTGGTTGACGGTCTGCTTAAGTTTTTTGTTTTCTTCGATGATGTTTTGCGCAAGGCGTAATGCTTCCTCGCGCTCCCGTAGGGCAGCTTCCTTGGCTCGACGTTCGTCGTGATAGCCGCGAGTAAAGTGCTGGATACGCTTCTTAACTTTCTCGGAATAACCTTCCAGCTCATCATCAGTCACCTCGGGCGGCGGCTCGGCAGGCTTGCGCCCACGGTCCTTGGCCGGCGTGTCGTCGACAACCTCAACTTCAAACCCGTCATCAGGGGCCTTGGCTTCTTCCTTGTCGGGATCAGGAAACTCAAACTCAATCTTTTCCATGGGCATGTGTGAGCTCCTTATGGACGGCTGATGCCGCGTGGATCAGCGACGACGGCTTCAATGCTGTCGTCAGACATGAGGCGGTACTCCACCCCCCGGAACGTGAACCGCGTACCGCTGTTGCTGCGGAACATCACGTAGTCACCTGCTTTACACCACGGCCCGTAAGGGAACCTGTCAGTGTCTTGGTACGCCTGAGGCCCCATGTCGAGCACCAGCCCAATGGTCGACAGCACTTTCTCGTAGTGAACCGTTTTGGCATCCTTGAGGAGGCCGGATTCATACGTTTCCTCGACCTGTGGCAGGGCGATCAGCAGCATGTAGCCAACGGGTTTAGGCAGTTGGTTTTCGATTTCTGCTTCGGTGTATTCCGGCTCAGTCATTGTCTTGGTCCATGTAAGTCTGCTCAAGGTCTGTGATTAGTGCCATTGCGTGAGTCAGACCTCGGACGACCCCACACAACTCTTTATACGTGGCGTAATCAACCGCCTTGCCTTCAGCAAGGTGGCTTTTTACACGCAATACCTCGTCCTCCAAGTTTTCTCGGAGGACGCCAAACACCGTCTTAGCCAATTATTTCTCCTTTTTAGTTTGCTTCTGCTGCACTACGGTCTTCATCAGGTCCATCTTCAAACGGTCAGCGTGCTGCCTGTCTTGGGACTGCATCTGCGCGCCACTCTTCTGCGCGTCAAGCGCGAGCTTCTGCTCCTCCAGCGCGAGGCGGCGGTCAGCCTGCTGGGCGTCAAGCGCGTCTTTCTGAGCCTTACGCTGGATGTCCTGCTCTTTGATCGTCAATTCTTTCTGCTGAATCTGCAACAGCGGGTCTTGGGCTTGCGCTTGCGCCTGCTGCTGCGCCGCCTGACTCTGGTGTATCTGCTGGAGCTGCTTGGCAGCATCTGCGACGAGGCGAGAGAGCTGCACCTCGAACTCCTCGGGCATGGGCTCGTCAGGGGGCGGCAGGGGCACACCGAGGCGTTCCTCGATCTGCTTGCGGTAGCTGTAGCCCAAGTGCTCAGCGACGTGGGCCATGATGGCAGCCTGCATCTGCTGGGCCATCGGGTTCTGGCCAATAGTGGCGCCGATCATCGGGTCCTGAATAAACGTCATGTGGGCGGCGATGTGCGCGTCGTGGTCTTGGTAGATAAACGCTTTGACCGGCTTGCCCACGAGCACCGCCATGTTCTCGCTGATCGGGTCCCTCGGCGTCTGGTCCTCGGGCATGGGCAGTATCTTGTCGGCGTTCTTTACACCCAGCACCTCGATCATCTGCCTGTGCAGGTACGGCAGGTCGTAAATCTGTGGCGCAGCCTGCGCCATCTGCATAATGGCCTGATACTGCACCACCCGCTGAGCCATGGTGGAGCTGTTAGGATCGCTGACCGGGATAACCTCAGTGGTGGCGTAGTCCTCGCGCCGGGCGCGGCGGGGGGCATGCGCGGGCTCGTAGTCGTAGCTTGTGGGGGCATACTCCGCGATGATCGCCTTCAGCAGCTTAAACTCCTGCTTCATGGCGTAGTGCACACGCGCCTGCACCGCAGCCATCGGCTTGAGGGTGCGCTCCAGAATAGCCAGCGTGGTGCCCACCGGGGCATTAGCCGACATGTCGCTCACGTTAAGATCGCTGATCGCACCTAAACGTCGGCCTTCTTCGGTGATCTGGTTGAGCAGAGCGAGCAGCACCTGAGAGGGTTCTTTGTACGGCAGGGGCATGATGTTGTCGCGGATGGCCCCGCTCGGAATATCTACGTCGCGGAACTCGCCCGGAGCGATGGGCGTGTCGTCCCCCTTGATACGCATGCCTCTGGCTTTAAGCCCCCCGGGCAGGTTGTTCAGCGTGCCCGCGTCCACCAACTGACGTATGATCGAGGTGCCCGCACGTGCGTAGCCGCCGATGATGTGAATGAGGCCGAGTCCGTAGAACCCAAAACCAATCACGTACGGGTAGTGTACGAAGTGCTGGCGCTTGAGCGGTGTCGGCGTGGGCCGTTGGGTCGCAGTCCCCGTGGGATGCTCTGGGGAGGGCAGGTGGGGCTCCCAGTTACGGCGGATAGACAGGACAGTCTGCGTGCCTTTGTCGACCGTTACCACGTACGGCGAGGGCAGGGCCACGGCGGAGGGAGATTCGGCACCATCAAACCCGGGCACGATAAGGTCTGCGTGGCACTCGAACACGGCGTACCGGTTGTCATCGGTTAGCGTGTAGCCGGCATCCTCGGCTTTCTTGGTTTCAAGGTCGGTGTGGTACGACCGGGGCTCGCCCAAGTCGACGTCCCGGTAGAAGCCCGACGCCTGCAACTTCTGCATCTCCAGCTTGGTCTTACGCATCACGTGGGTGACCCGCTCGGCATTGCCGAGGTCGGTGGCGCCCCATGGCACGATCACATCTTCAGCCGGCACAGTAATGCTGACTTGCCGGTCAAGATTAGGGTCAAAATACACCTTCTTAAAGACACTGCCAGCCAGCGCGAGGTTAAAGAGCGCGCGCTCGTGTTCTGTCCGGTACTCGGTCATGACCTCCGTGATCTGGTAGTTCATGTCGTCACGCACACGCTCCGCAGCTTTCTCTTTCTCCGGCGTGGGGTCTCCGAGGATCATGGTCTTCACCGGGCCGGCAGCGGGGAAGGTCTCCTGCATGGTCTCGGCTTGGAACCGAATGGCAGCCTCCGATAGCACGGCGCTGTATACGCCGCAGGCGTCTTCCCACGGCTCCATGCGCTCTTCGTACTTGAACCCAAGCACCTCCAGCCCTTTAACGTAGGTCTCGACCCACTCTTTCCGCGACTGAATGTCAGTCTCAACTTCGTCGATCAAGTCCGAGGCCAGTGTGGACAGGGTGTCGTCATCGAGGTAGTCGGCAAGGTTGGCATCGAAGGGGATGCTGGACGTGGCGTCGTCGTCATCACCGAGGTTGAGGTTGAGGGTGCGAGCGGGGGCAAGATCAATCTCAACCGAGCCGTCTTCAAGCTCTATAACGGTGGGTTCGGAGTCGGCGGGGGCGAGCTCCAGCTCAAGCTGGAAAGGCTCGGCACTGGTTGGGGGGAGATCGGAGGGGGTTAATGCCTTATCAACGTTTGTTGCCATTTTTAATCCTTGCTCGATTTGTTGTGGGGTCGTAGGCGAACGCGGAGGCGGGCTGGCCCGTGGCACGGGCAGCTCTGTCCAACGCACGCTCTTCGGCAGTCATCTGGTCTCGGGCTCTGCCCGCAGGTGTAAGTTTTTCCGTGCCGGGGTAGAGGTGTCCTCGGGCTTGCAGGATGGCAACGGCTCGGGCACGGTCGCCTACTTGAGCAGCCAGCCGGTCGATCAACTGGTTACGCCCCATGAACTTCTGGGTGGTAGTGGGTTTGGTAGCCATCAGTAATAGCCTCCTCGGCGGCGGAATACAGGGTCATTGTCCTCGTTATCAGTCCGCAGGGACAGCAGCCCGCCGCGCCGCACACGGGCCAAGGCCAGTGTGCAGGCGTCCACCTCGTCGTCATGTTCAGCGGCGGGGAAGGCAATTATTTCTTCCACGGTCTCTTGAGCCCATGAGGTCTCTGGGAACCATACGTGCCCTGCCGAGAACATATCCGCCACGGCGTTCAGGCGGGCGAGCTTGTCTTGCCCTTTGCCCGGGCTGAAGTCCTGCACAAAGATGCCGCTGCGGCGCATCTCGTCGATCAGCGGCTGGCCGCTGGCTTTTGCTTCGACGATCACGGAGTCAGGCTCCCACTCTTGGTATTGCTCCAGCGCCATCTGCTTGAGCTCGGGGAACTCCCATTTGCCTTTGACCCGGTTGAGCAAGATGGCATTGGTGGAATTGTCTTCCTCATGGAAAAACACGCCCCAAGTGTGGCACACGCTAAAGTCTGACCGTGTCTTGGTGGTGAGCGCAGTGTCATAAGCCTGCACAATGAAGTCGACCTTGGGTGGGGCGTCGTGCTGCCACCACTTGATCCATTCGCGCTTGATAATGGCAGAGTCCGCAGCGGTCGGATTCTGCATGTATTGGGCGTTCCACTGCCACGCCGGCATACTGGCACGGGTGCGCAGCAATGAGTCGAGGCTCCACTGCTCTGGCCACAGCGACTTAGGGGGGTTCTCGGGGTGGTCTTCCGGCTGGTCGGCGTTGAGAATGGCAGGAAACTCGAAAATCTCGTATTGGTCGCCGTCCGGGTTGAGCGCAGCATCCTTGATAAGGCGTCCGATGAGGTCCCGCTGGTGCCAGCGGGTGTGCAAGATGCAAATCCTGCCGCCCGGCATGAGTCGAGTGCGCAGACCGGCACGAAACCACTCGTATGTGGTGTCCAGAGAGTCCGTATTTCCTGCTTTGATGTCCTGTTCAGACAGCGGATCGTCCACAATAATAAGGTCGGCACCGCGCCCGGCCAGCGCACCTCCCGTGCCGATGGCAAAATACTCGCCTCCTTGGCTCGTATTCCACTTTCCGGCAGCTTTAGCATCGGCGGCGATGCTCGTTTTGGGAAAAACCTGCCGATATTCGGCAGTTTGCATCAGATTTCGCACCTTCCGAGCCATATCCACGGCCAATTCGGCAGTGTGTGAGGCAACAATTACCTTATGGTCGGGGTGGCGACCCAAATACCATGCTGGGTAGTAGATGGAAATCATCTGACTCTTGCCCATACGCGGTGCCATGCTCACGGCAACCCGGTCTTTATGCCCCTGCTCGACCTGCATCAGCAGAGCTCCGAGCCTTTTGAGGTGCGTGCCGAACTTGTAGTTGCCGTCGAGGGCTGCGATAAACGCCAGAAAGTCATTCTGGCAGATGGACACGCGCTTGCGGGCCTCCAGCTCGTCGAGCAAGGCGAGCAGCTCAGCTTTTTCCGAGTCAGGCAGGTGCTGCAAACGCATCATCTATCGACTCGTAGCGCTGCATGGGGGCCTGCGGGGTAGGCACAACCTCCCCTTCGATGACTTTTGACAGACGCTCGCGCAGCATCTGCTCCAGCTCTTCGGTTGGGCGGTGGCGTAGCGTGATCTCGGCTTTTTCTGTGAACAGGCCAACGTCGCTGATCTTGCCGAGCAACTCAAGGGCCTTGATTCGAATCCGTGGGTCAGTATGGGCAGTCTCAAGCACCAACTTATTGGTGATATAAGTACGCAGCTGTGCAGCAGACTCGACGACTTGCTTGTCGTATTCCGACAGGATCGCCTTCAGATGCACTACCGTCCCCGGGCTTGAGAGGTCCACTTCTGTGGCGTCCTTGGTTCCCATGAACACCGACCGGGCAGTGGCTATGTCCTTGTCGGACACCTGCACATCAGCCTCTAATTCAGCAAGCGAAGCAAAAGCGGCCTCGACGCGAGCTTGCAAATTCTCGAACGTAGGCTGATAAGTGGCAAACTCAATGTCTGTATCCACTACGGGCGTATACATAGGCAACCCACGAAAGGGCGATAGGCTGACTATAGCATGATTTTTATTACGTGCAAGCGCGTATGGCTCCAAACGTAAGTGTACTGAGTCAACTTAAGCGGTTTTGAGTTTTGCTAAAATTTTACTGAGTCAACTTGGGTGGTTTTTGAGTTTTGCTGAGTGATTTGGAGTGTACTGAGTCAACTTATGGTGCGCCAGCCCATTTTAAAATTTTACTGAGAGGTCTTGGAATGTACTGAGTCAACTTAAGCGGAGTGGTGGGATTTGTGAATACGAAACTCAGCTCCTAGCAGGAGTGCGGAGTCCCATCAGCCAGCGCGGGGGGTGGGGGTAGGGTGGGTGCGCGCCAGCCCGAATCGGTCTAACTGTTAGACTATTGACATTTTGCCTAGTGCGCGTATAATTCACTCATCAACACGGCAACACGGCCAGCCGTCCGAATGGCCTAGATATTGAAAGGTTTAGTTATGATTATTAACCTTACCCAGCACACCGCCACACCTGACCAGATCGCGGCAGGTGTGGTCGACCTGCCCTCAGAGTTGAGGGCGAAGGTGAGCGCTTTGCTCACCTTCGAAGAGCTCCCAGATCGCATCACGATCTGGGAGCGCGCGCACGCGCTCTCGGACGTGGCCCAAGGGATTGTGGGCCATGGGCCCAAAGTGTCCGTCATGATAGGTGGCGCGCCCTTTTTGATGGGCTCGCTTATCGCGGCCATCGAAGGCTGGGGTCTTGATCCCGTTTTCGCCTTCTCGCGCCGTGAGACGCGAGAAGAGACGCTACCCGATGGTAGCGTTCGGAAGACTTCGGTCTTCCGTCACGCGGGCTTTGTGCCCGCGTAAAGATTTTCCCCCCTGTCACGGTTTCACGGCGCGCCGTGACAGGGTTTTATTCTGCGCCTAGCTATCACGACGGAGGTTACCATGGAAGTCATTAAGACAATGCCCGAGGGCATACTAATTCGCGCCTATGGGGAATTTGCAAACGCAGGCACGGCAGTGGCGCAAGCCGCAGCGCGCGCGGATTCAGAGCGCGTAAAAATCATCCAGCGCCTGCTGGACTACGCGATCAATGAAGGCATCGCGCCCAAGGTCGCCGTATCTGGCATTATGGAAAAGGTTGTCTTGCCTTGCACGCTCACAAAGAGCGAGCAACAAGCTGGCGTCACGCCGTTAGCATCTGGCAAGCTGGCTTATTCGACCGGGCAGGCATACGCGAAGAGTATGGAAATCGCCATGCTTAAGGGTAAGCCATTCGCCCCCGGCTTGTATGCTGCACACTTGAAAGAGGCACAGGCTTTGCGCGAAGCCGCGCACGCTGAAAGGCTGGCAAAGGCGGAGGCGGAGGCAACAGAAAAGGCAAAAGCCGCGAAAGCCGCAGCGACTAAAGCCGCAAAATCAAAAAGCGAAGAGGCAAAGCTCGCAGCTGCACAGGCAAAGATCGAGGCCGAAAAGGCCAATGAGGCAGTGCGCAAGGCCATTGATGCTGCGCCTGTGTCGCAGAAAACAGGCGGTAGGAAAAAGACAAAGGTGGAGCCCGCAAAGGTGCTGACGCGTCACGAAGTGGCACTACATGCGACGCGCCTTGTCAGCATGCTGCGCAATCTTAACGAATCCTGCGCAGATGATATTGCGGATATTCTCGCGGATAATAATTTGTTAGTTAAGTAATAGGTTCGCCCCGCGTCGCAAGGCGCGGGGTTTCTAACGGGTAGACTAAGGGGGGATGTGATGTTCATCACGTATGATGTCAAAGACACGCAGATTTTGGTAATTGCCCCTGCAGTGTCGGGGGAAGAGTCATCATTCAATTGCGACGTACCGGAAACTGTAGTGCAAGACTATCTTTCAGCACTAGAAGCATTCCGGAATGCATCTGCCGCGCTAGAGCGCGCTATCGGATAAGGGGGGAAAACCATGTTCGAACTTTTGGCCTTGCTACTCGAATGCCGTTCATCGGGCACCCTGCCCGCCGATCTCGCGCATCGGATTGATGTTGTAGTAAAGGATGCGCTTGCGCAGTGCGATGCGCTGGTCGCATGGCAATTGGAGGAGGATTTTAGGGGGGAGATATGACAATCGAACAGGACTTGATCTTGCTAGGCATGGCAGGGTTTGTAATTGTGTTAGTAGTAGGCTGGCTCTTCGACTGGTAACCAAGCCCGCTTCGGCGGGCTTTTTTGCGCCCTGCGTTTTGCAGGGCAAAACGTCATAGTGCTTTTGGGCGAGCGAGTGAGCTGCGAGCGGGGGAGGCGTCATAGTGCCTGCGAGCGGGCGAGCGAGTGGGCGGGTTGTGCTACTCTAAACATTGTTGTATTGTTCGTAGTGTCTAATTGTTAGACGTACAAAGGAGAAAGCATGTTTAGCAGATTGAAATGGCCGTTCAAGAATCTAGCAGTGGGCGAGAGCTGCACCATCTACAGAGGACTGGCGGATCGCGCCAAGCGGTACGTGCACGTGTATGCAAGCCAGTCAGGCAAGCGGATGAAGTGCAAAACAAACCCGGACGGGAGCCTGACCGTCACGCGTATCCCAGAGAAGGGTACAAAGGGCGTAAGGGTCACCGCAGAAGAGCTGGCAATACTGGGGCAGGTATTCCCAACCAAAGCGCAACTGAAGGCGTTTTGCAGGGTCGGAGCAGGCCCATACACGGTGTTTCGCACCGAAGACGGGGGCGCAATCTTCGAGCCAAAAGACGTGTAACAAGGTAACTTTTAGGGTCACAGGCGTAACACTAAAATTGTTACGCCTATTGTTAGTATTACGTACCCATGCAAGTGATTGATCCGTAACGTGCAACGCTTAGAAGAAGAAGAAGATAGATTGATTTATTTATTTATTGTAACGATGTAACGCGAAAAAACTAGCGCCGCCGGGAATTTTCCTGACCCCTCTTTTCCCCATTAGCATCAGATATAACACTCGCGCGTTTTTTCGTCCTTTTTGGCCCCCGCCTTTTTCCTCCCCAAAACCCCAAGTACTGTTACACAGCTACAGCCTTGATTTTATTGCCGTTTCCCAGCCCCAAAAGAGGAACTTTATACCTTGCCCGAAGTTACCCAATATACATCGGATTTCGCTAACTCTTTGATTTTAAACTCTCGACTTGTAACACACCCCTGTTTTTTACTTACACCCAAAACTGCTTTAAACGCCAAATAAACGTGTATTAAATTGACGCTTTGACCACTCGCTTTCCCGCCAGTTACTAACTTGACAAACCTGCTACTTTCATGTATAATAAGACCCTCACAACGTACAAATGGGCTTACATCATGGTTCTAACCGTTAGACTCGAACTCATCCCAACGCTCGACGGCATCCCCCTGCCTATACAATTTATTGAAGGTGTGCGCTACGCTACGCACGGCGGACGCCTCTATCCCCTTGCCGACCTCATCACCACATTGCAACACTCACCCGCTGCCGATCTAGGGCTTGCCCTTGCCCCACCCCCCTCGCATCACCCTGAGCGTGACCGAGACCTATATCAGCGTGTGTTAGGGGGCATGAGTATGGCAAAGGCTGGTGCCCTCTACGGCCTGTCACGCCAGCGCGTGCAACAGATCGTCGCACGGCTCAAGGCTACGCCCACAACTTGACAAACTAGCTATATTATGCTATAATACACTTACACTGACCGAGCCAACACCACTAACCACTACGGAGATCGTCTAATGATTAGACCTGCCTGCATCGACTGCGACGCGCCGATAGCCGCTGCCCGTGCCGCGCTAGGGTACACCCTGTGCCTGACATGCGGTGAGCGTGCTGCACGAGCACGACGACACACTATCGTGCCTTTAAACAAATCGAACTACGTGCCGGTCACCGACCGCACCATGCTACGCCAGCTCAACCCCAAGCACATACCCCTGTAACCCCGTCTAACCGTTAGACCACCAACCACCAACCACCAACCACCAAGGAGCCATCATGAACAGTCCCAATGCCTACGCCAAGCTCATCAACCACTTCCATGCCCACCAGTACAAGCGCGGTGCCTACATGCACAGCGCCCCGCTCGACCCCAGCCGTCGCCGTGACACTAGCAAGCGCGTGGTGCCTACCTCCGGGCATGTGCATGTCATATGCCATCGGACATCTGTCCTCACCGTCAGCCCTGACGGCACCATCACGCTCAACACGGGCGGCTACCATACCAACCCCACCCGAGACACCATAAACGCTGCCCTAGGCCTGCTACGCGTAGCAGTCCGTGTCCACTCACGCCGACTCTTCGGCTTAAACCAGTGGTGCATAGCACACTACAGTACCCGTCTGCCTGACCCACCCTCATACACAACCTACGCCTTTTACGACAACATCACCCTGTCCCCAGACACTTACCAGCCCATCGAACCGCGCCCATTCAACGCTAGGAGGATCGACACTGCCCAATCACGCCCATTCACTGCCCAATCCCGAGAGTTTTTCCAGACTCTCCCACTCCTATACGACGCCGCATCCGCACCCGTGCCAGTATCCTCAGATGAGGCGTACCAAGCCTATTCCACCCACAGGCTGTACGACCCTGCCACCCTGCGCCGTGTGCTGACTAGTCAGCCTGAGCTGTGGCCAGCCGTGGCTACGTGGCTAGCCTATCGCACAGGCACACTGCCCGAGGCCAAGCGCACGCTGGCGGCTATGGTGCGAGCTGACATGTACCGCACGGTGCCCACGGACGTGACCTCGGTCTAACTGTTAGACCTCGTATCTATTCACCTATCTATTCACAACGGAGACTTACCCATGAAAGTTACCCTGTCGCAAGCCACTGCCCTCGTGCAAACATGTGGTCACACTAATACTATCCTCCTGCGCGGTGCGCCGGGTATCGGCAAGTCGAGCATCCTGCACACCCTCGCACGGCATATGCCTGACTACCACCCTGCGTATGTCGACTGTGCCAACCTCGACCTAGGCGACCTCGGCCTGCCCATGATCGACCGTACCTCAGACACTCCCACCACGTCGTATGCTCCCAACGTGCGGTTCGGTGTGCACCAGCCACGCCCCACTCTTCTTATGCTCGACGAGCTGGGCAAGGCGTCCCGCCCTGTGCTCAACATGCTGCTGCCCGTCCTCTTAGAGCGCCGTCTCGCTGACCACCCGCTGCCCACGGGCTCCATCGTCTTCGCCACGACTAACCTCGACACCGACGGTGTGGGTGACAACATGCCGGCCCATGCGTACAACCGCATGACGGTCATACCCGTAGCCAACCCCACGGCTGAGGAGTGGATACAGTGGGCCACTAACTCCCCCCACGCTGCCATCGCACCCGAGGTGCTGGCGTTTGCCCAGCAGTACCCGCAGGTGTTCGAGTGCTACGCCGACAACCCGGACACCAAGAACCCGTATATTTTCAACCCACTGACAGGTAGTACCCGTGCCTTCTGTAGCCCACGCAGCCTTGCCCATGCGTCCCATATCGTCCGGCATCGCCAGACGCTAGGCGAAGCCCTACTGCCTGCCCTCGCTGGCACCGTGGGTGAGTCAGCTGCCCGGGACATGGACGCCCTGCTGCGCCTGTCAGATAAGCTGCCTACCACCGACGAGATAGCCAAAGCCCCTGACACCACACGGCTGCCCACCGACGCAGCGGCACACTTTATCTTGGCATTCGGGCTGGCGTCCGAGGCCAAGCCAGACAACCTCACGGCGTTTATGACTTACGTCTCACGCTGGACGACGTTCGAGGCTGTTGCGCTGTTCGTCACCACGCTGGCAGGCAACCGAGCGAAGGCACCCATGGCCTGTGCCAACGCAGCGTTCCGTAAGAAGGCCACTGAGCTGGGCAAGTTTTTCTAACCGTTAGACCGGAGATTGATATGAGCAAACACACACCCGGCCCTTGGTTCATCGGCACCTCTTGGGGTCGCTGCGAACTGTATAACGACAACGATACGATTGCTGACTTGACACTGACTAATTTGCCCGAAGACGAGGCGAATCTACGTCTTATCGCCGCCGCTCCCGAGCTGCTGCGCTACCTTGAGATCGCTGTCGACACTATCAAAGGCGAGTATCCCGAGGAGCAATGGCCGGACTACAAGGTGCCCGAGATGGAGAAACTCATCGCCCACGTTAAATCTTCTAACCGTTAGACCATGGACAAACAACTGACCGAGCTGGCTGAGAACGTAAACGAGCTTATTACTAACTACCAACAGCAGCATTTAATTACCAAGGAGCTCATACGCATCGCTATCAAGTACCTGAAAGACCCGACGTACAACGCAGCTAACCGACACACACTTATCAAAGCCCTTGAACAATACGTAACCCTAGGAGACGACCATGCTACGCATTGAAACCACGTCCAACGGACGCACTGTTGTGCGCTTGCACAAAGACTGGAGCCCGGCTCGCATCAGCCGATCCTATATCCCCCGCCCTCAGATGTATGACCACCAGCGAGACTTGACCCAACTACAGACCGCACTGCTGAAGGAGAAGAGAAGATGAGCAAGATCATTGAAGTTAGAAAGTTAGACGGGGCCGCCCTTATTTGGGCAGTTGGCAAGTGTGAGTGGTACCGCGAGAAAACGGACTGGAGCGGTCAATGTTCAGCCGACTATCTGGACTGGACAAATGCCGGGCCAATTATTCAACGCGAGGGGTTTGAATCTTTCTGGAACCCTGAAGGCGAGTGGTGGTCAGTTGCAGGGTGGGATGTCAGAGGCAAGTGCGAAGTGGTTATGCGCCACCCATCATTTCTGGTAGCTATCCTGCGCTGCTATGTTGCAGTCGTGATGGGTCCTGAAATATCTGTACCTGATGAACTTCTAACCGATAAACAAGATGAAACAGATGAGGGGTATTAAATGAAACCCGCTGACATCATAACCACCGACGACCTGCGCGGCAGACTGTCAGAGCTTGAGGATGAACGCACTGCGTTCATCGAGGAGACGTGCGAGGAGGCAGGCATCGACGAGGACCACGCCGACTACGACCAGCTATGCGAGGAGACTGCCGCTGTGTGGGAGGCACAACAGTCTGAGGGTGAGGAGTACGCCAAGCTGCTCGACATCCTCGAAGAGGTAGGCAGTGCCGACTACCTTGTGCATGAGGAACACTTCGTCGATCACACCCGAGAGATGCTGGAGGATTGCGGAGAGATACCCAGCAAGATGCCGTGGTATATCGAGATTGATTGGGTAAAAACCGCAGAGAACATCAAGTCGGACTACCAAACCATTGAAATCGACGGACACACTTACCTCTACCGGGACTAACCACCTATCAACCAAGGAGACACCATGAACAGTACCGACCGTATCAACAAGGCCAAGATTGCCATCATGCGGCACCCACGCTTCTGCCGTTACAGCGGCCTCATGGCGTGCGGCAAGACGACCGTAGACGACTCACCCACTGCCCGCACTAACGGGTGGGATGTGTGGTACGGCGACGCGTTTGTCCAAACGCTAACCGACCCGCAGCTGCGGCTGCTCATCCTGCACGAGCAGCAGCACAAGGCATACCAGCACCTGCACATGTGGCGCACCCTCATCGACGAGGATGCCCAGCTTGCCAATGTTGCGATGGATCACTTTGTGAACCTGTCGCTGATGGA
>Ga0129333_10002708_pt1 | contig 16532 bp, 38 predicted proteins | sample CPB6_08_DNA_FD_94474 | JGI IMG/M metagenome (GOLD analysis project Ga0129333, IMG submission 94474) | Freshwater to marine salinity gradient microbial communities from Chesapeake Bay, USA - CPBay_Sum_0.6_0.8_DNA | ecosystem: Environmental > Aquatic > Marine > Coastal | place: USA: Chesapeake...
ATGATTAACAGAGCTCATGATAAACCAGATGAATTAAAGTTAGAAAGTCTTAAAGATTTCATTCACCAATTTGGTTATGACATAAAGATTGACACACCAGAAGAAACAACTAAAACACTTAATAAGTTATTGTTAGATGTTAGGGGTACGAGTGAAGAAGATATGATTACTAACTTGGTTGTTAGAACGATGCAGAAAGCTGATTATCGTACAAAGAACATAGGACATTATGGTTTAGGTTTCAAACATTATGGACACTTTACAAGCCCTATAAGACGTTATCCAGACGTTATCCTACATAGACTACTAGCTTTGTATTTGGATGAATCTAAGAAGGATAAATCAATGCCAAATCTAAATAAATTAGATGCTAGATGTACTCATTTATCTGAAAGAGAAAAGAAAGCACAGAAAGCTGAACGTGATAGTATTAAATTCATGCAATGTGTTTACATGTCGGATAAGATAGGTAAAGTTTACAAAGGTATGGTTACTAGCGTTACTGAATATGGTGTGTTTATTACTATTGAAGAGAATGGCTGTGATGGATTAGTAAGATTGAGTGATATTAGTGGTGATACATATACAGCTGATGTTGATAATTACAGACTTAAAGGTCATAACACTGGGAATATCATTAGATTAGGTGACCAAGTTCATGTTGTAATTACGTCTGTTGATATCGAGAAAAAGAACATTAATTTGAATTTAATCAGTCTTTAAGGTTTATTTTTTGAAAATTTATTAGTATATTTGCAAAGATATGACTGATGAGAAATTAATATTAAGATATCTAGCCGACTACGAGTTAAGGGTTAATGCATTAGATTTTATTGTATTCGATAAAACATCGAATGATTCTAATACTGTATCTAATTTTCAACACCACCTAAAAAAAATATTTTATTTTGATGGTTCTGTTAAGATTTTTAATACATGGTATTATGAAAAAAAGACTGAACTATTAAAATCTTTATATTCTTATTTTGACACTTTAAAACCTAAAATGAAGAGTCAAAAAATGATAAAGAAAATAGTTAAAAAATTATATTTAAAATACAGTGAAAGTTTTTTAACCAATACGTTTAATGAATATTATTTTAATAAGTATTTGTTACCTAAAATAGAAGAATACAAACAAAACTTTAATGAATCAAATGGTAGTTTAAAACTTATACTTGATTTTGAAAGAGAATTGTTAGGTGAAAATTATAAAATCACTGAAATGGTGAAAAGTGATTTGAATAACTGGTATGCCGAAAAATATATCGGAGAGAAAGTTAGAGATTTCCTATCTCAGTTGGTGATAACACTAGGCCCTAGAAATTGGATAGTGACTTGGGTTGGTCATGGTCAAGTTAGTAAAAATAAAATCTTAAACCTATTTAAAGATGAAAACGAATTTCATCACGAATACATTTTAACAATGTATGATAATTGGTATGATGAAGCTGTAATTGAAGCTTCTGAAAGAGCCATGAAACGTCAATCTCCTAGTTGGAGACTAACAAATCACTAAATTATAAACTTATGAAATCAATTTATTTAATCTTAACATTATTATTTTTGGTTAGTTTTGGACCAAAATTAGAAACACATTTATGCACAGCAACGTGGTATGATACAACACCACACCCTAAAGTTCACAGAGAATACTCAACAGCCGCATTTAACTTATATAGCAAAGGTACTAGATTGTTGGTAACAAATACTATGAATGGTAAAACAGACACGGTTGTAATAACAGATAGAATGGGTAACAACAAACCTAATCGTATCGATTTGAGTAAAAAAGCTTTTGGTAATTTAGCTAATCATAAACAAGGTAAAATAAACGTTATAGTAAAGAAAATTTAATGAAACACTTTTTAATCGATATCGATGGAACTATATGTGACGATATCAGAAACGAAGATTCGCATTTATATTTAGATGCTAAACCAATAGAAGGTTCTATTGAACAAATAAATAAATGGTATGATGAAGGTCATACCATTACTTTTTTCACGGCACGTGAAGAAAAAGACAGAGAAGTAACATTATTATGGTTGCAAAACAATAATGTTAAATTTCATGGTCTTATTATGGATAAACCTAGATGTAAAAACCCAGACGATGAATATGTTTGGATTGATAACAGACCAGTTAGAGGTATTACCTACAAAGGTATATGGGGTAATCTTAAAGAAGTAGTTAAAAAAATATTAACTTTTGGTGATTAAAATTTGTTTAATTAAAACTTTATTCATACATTTGTAGAAACTAAATTAAATTATATGAAGTATTCGATTAGAATTAGCGGATATGGTTCAGAAATAACCATAGGTTCCGTTTCAGAAGAAGAAAAAGCAATTCTTTCAAACCCAGAAAAAGATTTACAAGAACTTGTTTTTGAAGACCTAGAAGAAGTTTGTGGATGGAGTGAAATTGATGACCAATTTCATTGTTTTGGTGCGACATCACCTTTTACTATTACTATTGAAGATGAAGATGGTAATGAGTTGTATGAAATCGATGACGAGAGTTTGTATGAATACGATACAGAAGAATTTTCATTGGTTGAAAACGAATACCCAGAGATTGATGACACTAAAGACTTGTTAATCTGTTACAGTGGTGAAAAAGGAAGTTTCTTCTTAGGGTATGTTGAATTAGAAGGAGAGTTTGACATAACAAAATTAAAGATAGTTATTTCTGATGTTGAAGTGGGTGATTTCTTCTATTTTGGTGATATCATTTCCAATGTGTTTTACGATGGCGAAGAACTAGATAATTGGGGTGGCGATACAGATGGTAAATCGTTTGACGTTCTTAAAAATTTCTAAAAGTGGTATTGGATAAGTTAAATGAGTATTTGAAGTCAGACAAATTTAAAGAAGACTTTGCAAGACAAGTTGAGAAAGATACTTGGGATAAAGGTTTACCTAAAATTTATATGAAAGACGGTAACATTGTCGAACATTGGAAAGATGGGACGATAAACATAATAAAAACAAAAGAAGAATTGAAGAAAATAGAAGATGAACGTAACCGTAATAAGTGATACACATAACCAACACAATCTTATCCCCAAAGACTATTTGTCTGGTGGGGATATTTTGATTCATTGTGGTGATATGACATCAAGAGGTGGTGAATATGAAGTTGTGGCGTTTTTAAATTGGTATAACGAATTACCATATACACATAAAATACTGATAGCTGGTAATCATGATTTCTTTTTTGAAAGACCAGATAAAAAGATGGTAACCAAATTGTTATCAAAATATCCAAATGTAACATATCTTAATGATAGTGGTGTTGAGATAGAAGGTATAAAGATTTGGGGAAGTCCAGTTCAACCTTATTTTGGTGGTTGGGCTTTTAATAGGGTTGGTGAAGATATAAAGAAACATTGGGACTTGATTCCAAAAGACACAAACATCCTTATAACTCATGGACCAATATTCGGTTACTTGGATATGACACTTGAAGGTAAAAGAACTGGGTGTGAATATCTAAGAGAAATGTTACCAACGTTCACTGATTTAAAAATACATATGTGTGGTCATATCCATGAGCATTATGGTAGACATGAGTTTGTTGATGGTCAGTTGTTTCTTAACGCTAGTGTGTTAAACAGACGTTATGAGATGCAAAATAGACCAATTTTTTTAGAATATGGAAATAATTCTTCATTAGAACTTGGATATATAACAAAAAAGTAGTAATTTTACAAAAAAATTAATTATGGTACATAAACAATACAAAGGATTACCTAATGTTGTTCTATTGAATTCAGAGGGTGACATACTTAAAGCGTTTAAAACTCAACAAGGGTTTATGATAATGGATGAATATAAAGAAATCATCGCTACATTAACTCAAGATGAATTGTTTGATTTTACACGTGGTAATTTAGAATTAACAAATTCAAAAGGTGAGAATTTTAATTACTCAACATTTCCTGGTTCTATGAAACCAGATTTGAAAATGTTGGATGAATTCATAGGGATAGACACAAGTGGTTTTACTTATTAAAATAAAATAATGAAAAAAGAAAGAAGAAGAGCGATACACGCTGAGTTAATTAGGGAAAGCAAAGACAATCCAGGTTATTTTCGTTACAACATCACAATTAAAGAAATTGATGGGACAATACACGATGTGCCAGCGTATGGTAAAGATTTAGAAGATGCCATCGAAAGATTAGTATGGAACGAAAGAGTTGATAAGGTATCAAACACAAAAATAATTGCTCCTTTGTTTGCCATATTGCTTTTGGCTGTAGTTGCATTGTCTGCTATGGTTGGTGTAATACAAAATAATCCATTATGGGTTGTTGGTGGTTTAGGGTTTTGTGGTGTTATGTTATTAGTAACATCATTAGTTGATAAATACTTAAATAAACATTGATATGAATAATAAAATAAACATGTGGATTTATGGATTGGCTATGGTAGCTGGTCTATTCAACGCTTATTTTTCATATGAAGATAACAATCTAGATGCTACTTTAGCTTGGATAGTTTCTTCTGGAATGGCAGCTGGTGCTTTAGGTGGACAGATGGAATTAAAACAATTAAAAGAAAATAAAGAAGATGACGAGTAGAGATTTTGCATTCTGGCTTCAAGGATATTTTGAAGTTTCAGACCCTAAAGAGATTGGTCCTAAAGAGACTGAAATGATAAAAAAACATTTAGCACTAGTGTTTAAACATGAGATTGACCCAAGTATGGGTGACGATAAGCATCAACAAATATTGAATGAAATACATACACCTAGTAACTTAAATAGAAATGAGGGTGATGTAGTTTATCGTTGCTAAACTATGGGTAATTTGATTCTGGCTATGTGTGTGTTATTTTTAGCAACATGTAGCCCTCATAGTGTTGGACCAAACTATAATCAAGGTAGTACTCATAATGCATCAAAAGAAAATAGAATGGCTATTGTTTATAAAGAAGATGCTAGGATGAAGAAAGCAATGATTAGGGCTAGAAAGTTGGCTGGTCGAAATAAAAAAAGTAAAACTAGTAATAAAATAAAGAAAATAATCAAGTAATATGAGTGCAAACGAAGAATTTAATTTACCTAATTATACAAGTAATGAATGTAGTGATGGTCCTAAATCTGGTGCTGTACAATTGAAAGAGTTTATAGTTAGATGGGACTATGATGGTGGTGGTAAAATACTTGTAACAATTGAAGATGAGAACGGCAAGTTCATTCAAAGTCTTGAACATGTAAAATCTAAAATATAATGCCAGAAAGAAGTGATTTAGAAGGGTGTGATTTAACACCGTTTCATAGAAGAGAAGAACAAACAGTACATAATATGGCTAGTTGTATGTTATCTATATTAGATAGTCTTAAACTTTACGATAAGGGAAGTTTAGAACTAGGTGACGAAACATTATCTGAAATGATGTTCAGAAAAATGAAAGGTTACAATATTGATTTAAATAAAGAATTAGGATTTACACATTTAAAACCAGTAAAAAAATAATATGGGAGTTTGGAGTTTAATCGGTGTTATTGGCGGTATGCTAGTATCCGTATGGGCATTTTTAAAATATGTTGTATCGCAGAATATGCGATTGGATGATAATTTAAGTAAAAGTATCATGCCATCAATTATTAATGCGAAACATAAGTTTGAGATTAACAATGAGATAAGTGTCAATAAGAAATATCCATCAACTTATTCTTCATTTGCTATTCTTAATGGTACTCTAGTTTATTTTACTAGAACTGAAAGATTACTTACAGCTGGTTGGCAATCGAAAGAAACGATATCTGAATTATACTACTTTAGATGGCATCGTGAAAGAATCAAGTCTTATATTAATAGTATAGTTAATGCTAAAGAGTATGTAAATGTAATGGCATTAGCACCATGGGGTTCAGATAAGCTAGGGCAACTATCTACTGCTGAAAAACCTAAAGTATATATAAACAAGGAACAGTATGAACCAATTGAAGAAGATATAATAAACGTATTGGCTACTGGTAAAGGAAAATCTAGTGCTTTGTTGTATGGAAAGCCTGGTACTGGTAAGACTAGACTAATAAAATACTTTTCTTTGAAGTATAATCTACCCATATACTCTATATTCTTGAACCCAGAATACAATAACTTAGATATATTGGTTATGTTTAATGATATACCAGAGAAATGTATCGTATTGTTTGAAGATTTTGATAACTATTTCAACAAAAGAGAGTGTATCATGAAGAACAACGAAGTTAAATTCACATTTGATTCGTTATTAAGTGTGTTGGATGGTGTCTATAACGAATATAATCAAGTATTTTTCTTCATGACATGTAACGATATCACTAAGATTGACGTTTCTATTAAAGATAGACCATCAAGAATGAAGTTTGTTACTGAAATTACTGGTCCTAACTATGAAAATAGATTGGAAATACTGAATGGTAACATAGAATTAGCTGAAATGACTGAAGGGATGACAACTGATAAAGTGTTTTTTGTTAAATCGTTGTCTGATACACATACAAATGAAGAGATTCTTAATAAATTAGAACTACAGAATGAAACTACTGAAGGTTGAAGAACATAATTACCATATCATTTATGTAAATGATAATGAAAAATATAATGCATATCGAAGAGTTAATGAATCAACTTGGCAAGAATATCATAATGGTAAATGGTATGCTGTTGAAGATTGTGTTGAATTAGAGAAAGCGTTTAATGAAAGAGATAAAACAAAAACTTACAAAATATGAAAATAATAGCACTAGGTGATACTCATGGAAGATTAAATTGGAAAGACATTGTTGCAAAAGAAACTGATGTTGATAAAATAGTTTTTATTGGTGATTACTTTGATACACATGATGATGTCACACCAGAACAGCAAATTTCTAATTTTTTAGAAATCGTTGAGTTTAAAAAAGCTAACATGGACAAAGTTGTATTACTTATTGGTAATCATGATTTCCATTACATGGGTTTTATACCAGAAACTTATTCTGGATATCAATATGGTGCTTCAATTAGAATCAACGAAATACTTAGAGATGCGTTGAAGAACAATCTGTTACAAATGTGTTACAAACACGATATCTATGTGTTCACACATGCTGGAGTTACAAAGACATGGGCTAACAATACTGGTGTTGATATCAATGATTTGGAAGGTAGCATCAATGATTTGTTTAAAACTAAACCTAGATATTTTGGTTTTACTATGGGTAACAATTACAGCCAAACTGGTAATGACATTACACAACCACCAATATGGGTTAGACCACAATCATTGTTATCTGATGCGTTAGAGGATGTTGTATACATTGTTGGACACACTACTGTTAGTAAACTAGGGTTAATGGAAGATTTACCAAACCTAATCCTTATTGATTGTTTAGGAACAACTGGTGAATATCTTTATCTCGATGGAGATATAGCAACGGCTAAACAACCTTAATGTTTGTGCATCTCATCAAACCATCTTTCAGCATCATCAAAATCTTTAGGTACATAGCTATTTTTTGACACATGAGTATTTTTTGGTGCTGAACATGATGCTAGAATAATTAAAGCTAATAAAATAATTTTTTTCATATTACATTTTTTAAATATGTCAAAGATACCATATTGTTATTAAGTTAACGTTAAGTAAAATTTATTTTAAAATTAATTTTAAAAATATTTGGTTTTTTAATATTTTATTACTACCTTTGATGTATGGAAAAAGAACAAGAAGATTTAAGGATGGTAAAAGTTCAAGTAGCAACGTGTCCTAAATGTGGTGGTGCTATAAAAGTTGCTGTAAAACATACAATGGATAAACACACGATAAAAGAGTTTGCTGATTTAATGAAAGAGGGTTGTGATATACACACAACAAATGTAATAGTAGCAAGAACTGTTAGATGGTGTGAGTCTGAATGTGAATTTCGTAAAAAATAATAAAGTATGACTAAAAAAGAAGCATTAGAAGTTTTAATGAAAGAACTATCTAAAAATCATGATTTCATGTATCAATTAAAACTAATGGCTATTTACTTACAAGAATATGAAGTAGCTGCCAAGTTACGTAATTTTAAGAATTTAAAAGACGAAATAAATGAAGCACATAATAAAAAATAAAAAAGCATACTATGAGTATACCATATTGGAAAAATACACAGCTGGTATAAAATTGCTTGGCTCAGAAGTCAAATCAATTAGGAATGGTAAAGTATCAATTAGTGAGTCTTATTGTTTTATTTCAAATGATGAAATCTTTATAAAAGGTATGCACGTATCTGAACATAAAGAGGCTGGCAAACACTTTAATCATGACCCATTGAGAGATAGGAAGTTACTTTTAAAGAAGTTAGAAATAATAAAATTAAAAGAAAAAAGTGCACAAAAAGGCTTGACTTTAATACCATTAGATGTTATATTAACAGACACTGGTTTTTTAAAAATTGAAATTGGACTTGCCAAGGGAAAGAATCTTTACGACAAAAGACAATCCATCAAAGAGAAAGATTTAAAAAGAGAAATCGAGAGAAATGTATAATCAAAATTATTAACTATTAAAAATTAAGGAAGTATGAAAAGTTTAACTATTAGCAATTTAATCACAAACAGAGAAAATGAATCTTTTAAAAAATATTTAAAAGAAGTCTCTAAAATAAAATCATTTACACCAGAAGAAGAAGCGATATGTGCTTTGAAAGTATTTAATGGTGACAAAAAAGCAAAAGAAGAGTTAGTAACCAGAAATCTAAAGTTCGTGATTAGTGTTGCTAAACAATATGTTACACCACAAACACCATTAGAAGATTTGGTTAACGAGGGTAACTTAGGTTTAATTATGGCTGCTGATAGGTTTAACCCAAATGAGAAAGTTAAATTTATATCATACGCTGTTTGGTGGATTAGAAAAATCATAATCGAGCACATCAACAAATATAATCGTATGGTTCGTTTGCCATTAAATAAGATTACTAGTTTATCTAAATTGGATAAAAAGATTGCACAATTAGAGCAAAACAAAGGATACAAAGTTGATATCCATGAATTATCAGATGAAGTAGGTAGTGATGAATTTGAGGCATTGGAATTGTTGACAACATATAGAATGGACTCATTGGATAGACAATTGGGTGGTGAAGATGGTGATGGTTCTACTTTGGTAGATATCTTAGCAGATAACACATTTAAAGCTAGTGACCATTTGGTAACAGACTCAGATTACAAATCTAGTATCATAAAAGCTTTAGATACATTAAAACCAAGAGATAAACAAATAATGGTTTTATTATTTGGTTTAGATGGTGGTGAACCTAGAACCTTACAAGAAGTTAGCGATATTGTAGAAATGAGTCGTGAAATGGTTAGGCAAGTTAAAAATAAATCATTATTAAAGTTAAGTAAAAATGGTGATTTAAGAATTGCATATACAGAAATATAATGAAAGAGATTGTTTTAAACTATTTGGATAAAAACTATAAGATGACATTATCAACTTATGTTTCTTATAAATTAAAGGAAACTGCAACTGGTAATGATGTTTCTTTGAAAGATGTTTTTATCCAATTAGAAACAATATTCTCATTAAATGAAGAAGAACAAAGAGACATCTTCGATATATGGGCCGACAAAAAATCTATTGAATTAAATAATTTAGTTGTCAGTATGCAAGAAAAGATTTATCAGCTAACTGGTAAAACAATTCAAGTATCACCAGAAAAAATGAATGGTTTAATAGATGAAGTTAATGTAAGAGAAGAGTCCGACCATTTGATTCGTAGTTTAATAAACGGATAGCCATATGTACACATTAGTGTACATATCTATCTAGAATAACCATTATTTTATATATAAATTACTTTTTTAATGATTTTTAATTAAATTATTAGATATTTATATATAAAAACACTAAATTAGTATGGATAAATCGATAATAAAACAATTGCTGAGAGAAGCCTTTGAGGTTCAATCAGATGCTAATATAAACGAAGAAGAAGAAACAAAAAAACCTAAAAGCAAAAAGTTGAAAGCGGAATATACCGAAATCAGACGTGCTTTAAGTAAGAATAATTTGGGTGCACCAAGCCAAGCAGACATCATGGCATTAGCTGGTCTGGGAAGTAAAGGCGATAAAACAGCAGAGTCCCTTTTCTCAAAAAAATTGAGAAGGGCAAAGAATGAGGAAGGCGGTGTTTACCAATTCGATGAAGAGGAAAGAGCCAACATCATCAAAGCAATAAACAAAGCCAAAAAATCGTAAGACGTATATATACAATAATATTAAGCCCAGCCAACAGCTGGGTTTTTTATTTAATACCGCAAATGAAATAAAAATTTAACAAATAACCAAAAATTTAACAAAAAAAATTTTTATTTTTTTTTTGCCTGGAATTTGGAAATTTGATTTTTTATACATACCTTTGTCGTATAAAATTAAAAATTATGGCAACAGAAGTAGAAAAAATCAAAGAAATCACGTACAACTCAACAGTTACGTTAGCACTTATTGAAATCGATGAAGATTTAAAAGGAATCTTTACGGATGAAATTAAATTACCTTTTAATATATTATATAGGTTATCGGAAGAAGATAAGTTAAGTGATAGAACAAAAGAATTATTGGTTAATATCTTTGATAGAATCATATTAACAAAGAATGATTTAATTGATAAATACCTTAGATTAGCACACAACAGAGGTATTACTATCAATAGTATTAAAGAAATCGAAATTGAAGTTGAAGAAGACCCATCGTTTGACGAGGAAGAGGGTAAAACAACTCAACCAATAGTAGATACCAAAGAAAAGAAAACTGCCGTTAAAAAGGAAAAAACTGGCAAAGAATTACCAAAATGGTATGGTAAAGAGAAAATCGTAAAAGATATAGAAAGACAAGGTGGAACTGCAACACCAGTGCAAAGAGCAATGATTAAGTTGAATGACTTAAAGAATCTTTATTTTAACTTAAACACTAGAGGTATAAAAGATATGTTGGCTGATGCAAACACATTATCTGATGAAGATTGTCGTAAAATAGTTGCTGCGGTAACAACATTTGAAAGACAATTACAAGAAGTAATGAAAAAAAAGAAAAAATAATTGCATAAAAATTTGCACATGGCCAGGAAATTATTTACATTTGTATTATAATTAAAATTTACAAATATGAAAACACCAAAAGAAATGACTAGCGATATTTTATCATCGTTACGTGACAAAGACAACCCACTAGGAATCTTAATTGAGGGTTACCTAGAAGAATGTATCAAACAACACAAAAAAGCCGTTAGAATGGAAATAGCAAATGGTCTAGCGAACTTTGTTGAAGAAGAAAATGGTAGTAGTGTGATACACGATGTAAAAGGATTAGTAGAATTTATTAACAAGTAAAAATAATAAGTATGTCGTTTAATTTTTTACCTAAAAATGCTATCACTGGAAGGACATCTGATGGCAAAAAGTTTGAAGCATTTGAATATGACTTTGGAACTTACGCAGTATTGCAAACTGGTGGTTTAATAGCTACCGTATTAGTTGGTGGTGTGTTTAGTGCGATATCTGGATTAATCATATTGATTATGTTGATGTTGCAATTTACTGGTAGGTTTAATCTAATGTATTTGGCAGTACCAATATTGAGTGGATATTGGTTGTATGATTGTCACCATGGTTGGATATTTAGTGCTATCGTTGATTTTTTTGGTGGTAAAGGACCATTGCTCTTTTTATGTAAGATGAATGTTGGCTGTATTGCTGTAATAGTATTTATGACATTACTAGGTAGAAGTATATATAACATAATAATCAGCATGACTGACGATGCAAACACTAGATATGTTATATTTTTTGTGGCTATGTTTGTTGTTTTTATGATAGCATATGTAATCGCTGGTGATACAATCAATGAAAATTGGTTGGGTGTCAGTCACATTTATAAAAATGTACAATAATTTTAAAAATTATTTGGATATATCAAATATTATACTTACATTTGTAAGGTAATCAAAAATAACTGATATGAAAACGATAGTACAAGAACTACCAAAAGGTCAAAAAGACATAATCTTACACGCATTGACGTTGAGAGAAATACAATTACAAAAAGACCAGGAAATTTACACTGGCTCTGATTTGGAAGATATACACCATGAACTATTTGATATACTTGTACTAAAGAAAATGCTTGGCTACAAAGTTGATATAGTGTTAAATGATGCACAATATGAGCATTTTACAGCAATAAACAAGGTTGATTATCCTATGTATGATATTGAACCAAAAATAATTGAAAAATAATTGTTAAAATATTTGGAATTGTCCTAAAAAATCCGTACCTTTGTTTTATAAATAATTAAAAATTGAAATTATGAAAAAGTTGAACAAAACATTATTTGATTTAGATGTAATTTTTACAACAATGTCACATGCACAAACACTTGTTATGTGTACTGAATTGAAAGAAGTTAGAAAACAACTACTTGAAGTAAGAAATGAATGTATCGAAGATACTTTTGAGTTTGACCAAAATGTTGATGAACTATCTTTTATTGATACTCAACTTATCTACGTAAATAAAAATATCAGAACTTTTGAGAACGCATTGTTATGTCATGAATCTAAGATTTGTGAGAAAAGAACAAGCATGGGTGATTTAGGAACTATTTGGTTAAACTAATAACTGCTAATATCAACTAATAACAACTAATAACATGTCAAAAGGTAAAAAAACATTTGAGGTAGTTAAGTTTAAAGAATACGTTAACACTCAACTAGCAAGAACTGATGAATTTGCATCAGATGATTTTAAATCGGGACTATGTGTTGCATTAGAACATGTCCTACACAAATCCAACAACTACGAAGGTTATCAAGACTTATATTGGGAAGAAATTGGTTGGAAACAATGGTATGAAGGTAATCGAACTGAAGTTTGGGAAGAGAAAAAACTCTTTATCTACGGAACACCAGATAGCAAATATCGTGGTAGCAAATATAGTAGAAGGTATTATTAAAAAAACTTTGGCTTAGATTTGCATAATTAAAAATTAATCCTTACATTTGTATTATAAAATTAATAGTTATGGAAGTAGCATTTAGAAATTTAACCGAAGAACAATTTGATGATTGTTTTGCTTTGGTTGATAATCATATTGACGACAACGCAGCGTTTGACGGCAAAATGTTTGAAACCTATGGTGATGAAATGAATTTTGTCTTGGAAATGTCAAAGCAAAACAGAGTTATCACAATCATAGAATCTGATGAGGGTTGTGAAGAAGATGAAGAAGGTTTTATGACACCAAACATGTATTATGTAAGTGGTATGCACTTTGTAAACAGAATTGGTTATCTTATTACAGAAGAACCAATTGCTTTTGAGTTTGAATGTTTAATCGATTAATTTAACAATTATGGAATTTGAGTTTAACAATACTGTCTTAACTAGAGATTTAAAAGAGTTGATTAATAATCTCGAAAACATAGAAATATCTAAAGGTAAAATCAGCGGTCACTCAATCGAAGTTTACGATAAAAAAACTGAAACACAAGGTAGCTATGTATATTGTAAAAACATGAAAAATAGAGATGAAGATTATTTAACTCTATTAGAAGCTATTGAGTTTAATTTAGAAACAAATGAATTAACAAAATGACAAATAATGAAGAAATAAACGAGAAGTTTGAAGAACTTGTGCGAAAAGCAGAAGAAGAATCAAAAAAAAGACAAAAGAAACTTAATTTTGCTCTTTTGATTATTGAATTAGCATTGCAAATATGTGGTATTGCAATCATTGTTTATAAATTAGGTTGGCTGGTAGGTCTTGGTATATTTTTATGGTCAACTGCTAACAATTTACAAACTATTAGAAGCGTTAAAAAAAATAATTAAAATAATTGCAAAATTATTTGGTAGATTAAAATATTATTCTTACATTTGTATTAACCAATTAAAAATAAGAATTATGAATATGACTTTAACATCAGAAGAAATCGCATTAATCGAACAAAAAAGAGAAGAAAAAAGATTAATGGAATTGGAATTGAAAAAATCATACGACTATTACAAACAGAGAAGAATTGAATCTGAAGAAAAATCGTGTGAGAACATCAAGAACCGTGCTGAAAAACTAAAATCAGTTTATTTATCTCAATTTAATGAGTTAATGAAAGTGTCAAAAGATTTTAGTTTTGAATGTGAAAAAATACAACACGATAGACGTATTGATTTGTATGAACTTGATGAAAATGGTTTTGAATTAAGGTCAAAACCTAAAGAAGTTATCAAGACTAAAACTTATAGTTATAACTTGAAAATCAAATACACTGGTGAAGTACCAGAGGGTCACAACTACTTTGTTGTTATGATTGAGCAATACTCAAAATATAGCGGTAGTGTTAAAGGGTACAAAATGCAAGTACAAGGTACTGGTATTAGCACTTGGGATAAAAGAGGTCAAATGACCAACCCTAAATCAGTTGTGCAAAGACTTGTTGAACATGTTGAATCTCAATTTAGACAAATTGAATACAGAGATGAAGCTAAACAAAGGTCAAAAAGAATCGAAGATAGATTTAAACTTGAGTATAGCAAATTTGTTGATAAGACGGTAATTAACGTAAACAACAATGAGTTTATTGTAACATTTGAGAATGACATTAGAATGACTTTTTATGGTTACGAAGATGGTGAAGGTAATATCCACTTTAATAACCCTAAAATTAGTACACCATACAACAAAATTGATATGAAAAGTTTGTTGGATGCTTTGTCAAACGTAAAAGGTGGAAATTAATCCACCTTTTCATTTGGAAATTAAAAATATTATTACTACATTTGTCTTATGAATATATTTGTTTTAGATACTGACCCAAAAACTTGTGCTGTTTACCATAATGACAAGCATGTAGTTAAGATGATACTTGAAACGGCACAATTGCTGTGTGGTGTCCACCACATAACTGAATCACCATACGAAATACCATACAAGTTATCACATAAGAATCACCCATGTGCTATTTGGGCTCGTGATTGCTATGAGAACTATGTTTGGTTATGTGACTTGGGTATGGAGTTATGTGCTGAATACACATACCGATATGGTAAACGTCATAAGTCGCAAGATATTATTGAATGGTGTATAGTAAATAAACCTAATATACCAACAAAGGGTGATATAACACCATTTGCTTTGGCTATGCCTATCGAATGTAAAGTGGGTGATGCAGTTGCATCATATAGAGAATATTATAAACAAGAGAAAAAAGGTTTTGCTGTTTGGAAAAATAGACAAACACCACAATGGTTTGAAGTATGAGTACATGGTTAATAGTTTTATTGGTTATTATTGTAATATTCGTTTTATTATTCATATTCTCACGTAGTTTTAGAGGTGGTTTTATTGATTCTATTGGGGAAATAATTGATGTGTTATTTGATGCGTTTGATTAAAATAAAATAATCACAAAAATTTTAAAGAAATATTTGCAATATTGAAAAATTATTAATACATTTGTATTAACAAGATATTAGGATAGGGGTAAAGCCGAGTGAGGGGTTATCTGGTCGGATAATAAAATCGCACATCATCGGTCATCAGTATCTCCCCGATTCCGTAGACATAATTAGATACTGGTGGCTTATATGCTTCTCGGCTCTCGATTAGGGCTTGATGGCGAAGACTGACAACGTGGAAAGACATGTATTCACAATCGGTTGAGAGGGTAGTTTCTGTCATAGCTACCCTCAAAACTGATAAAAAATAAAAAAAAAATAGAATATGAAAAAATATTTAATTAGTTTCGCAATTTGGTATCTGTTGATATCTGGTGGTATTTTTATTTTGTTTATACTTTTTGGTATAAGTGGTTTTTTCTTAATCAGAATAATTGCATCACTTATATTAGCATATGTTAAACCATTTGACAAAATGCCATGGAGAAATATAGGATAATATCTAAAGACCCAAGCGACTTAACCCAAATAAAATTCTACATTCAAAGAAAAAGATTTTGGGGTTGGAGGATTATAGAGGTGATTGAAAATAATAAATCAGTTCGATTAACTTTTGGTTCATTGGGTGAAGCAGAAATTTACATCTATAAAAATTATTTTGGGGCTGGAGAAGTATATCAACCAAGACCTAATGAATATTGGTATGAACGTTACACTTATAGTTGTTGTTAATTATGAAAGAAATTAACGTAAATGGTAGAACATTTCAATATGACGTTGAAATGTATCAAGGTGAGTTTGGTTACTTTTATGAAACATTGTTTTATGAAGGTCTTGAAACACGCATTAGAAAAAAATACTTTTTATTTGGTGATAAAATTACGATAACAAAACCGAAATGGGTTTTTACCATACCTTTTGATATTGAATACGAAGGATATACAAAAGCAGAAGTTAGAGCAAAAATTGAAAAACAAATAGAATTGTTGGAAAGAAAAAAACAAATAGAACGTGGAGAAATTATTTAATATGGAATCTTTGGAAGAAAGATACACCAAAGAAATGGCAAAGTCCATTACTGTTTCAGTTGAAGATTTGACTGA